>Ga0206677_10002854_pt1 | contig 14886 bp, 13 predicted proteins | sample M130m12015metaG_FD_155475 | JGI IMG/M metagenome (GOLD analysis project Ga0206677, IMG submission 155475) | Ammonia-oxidizing marine archaeal communities from Monterey Bay, California, United States - M1 30m 12015 | ecosystem: Environmental > Aquatic > Marine > Intertidal zone | place: USA... | reverse complement strand
ATCACCCCCAAGCGGATGATCCCAGGGCTCGTTTTAAAGGACCTGAATGGAGACCGTTTTATCATACGGCGAGGCTACGAAACCACCCTGCCCGTCTCAAGCTCATTTTGTCTGACAGCACCACGACGGCCTCTCACGAGCCAACACTTTTTTCATCCATCGCAAAAGACGTCAGAACATGCGTGGGGCGCACCCCTGTTTCTGCGAGAAGTCCAACTATTGCTTTATCGGACAGATCGCTGTGCACACCCTGGCGAACAAGCGCAGTCGCAAATCCCGCAGCATGGCCACCAACGATGTCATGATGAATGCTGTCTCCAATACACAAAACTCGTTTCTTGGGGATTTTCGGGAAGAGACTCAGCGCCGCATCATAGATTTCGGGATGGGGCTTACCGTACCACACAACGCACCCTCCAAGGTCTTCAAAGAGCTTGGCAATTGCGCCAGCACTGAAGGCGAGTCCGTCAGGCGTCAACATGTTTAAATCTGGGTTGAGACAAAGGCACTGGCCTCCGGTAGATCTAAACTCGGCCAGAACCTGCACATAGTCTTCACGAGACCACTCAAGATCGCGGCTCACAATCAGCAGGATATCTGCGTGTTTCGGCACATCTGTGACCTCCAGCCCAAGATCCCCAATAGGAGACGTGTCCCCTTTTCGGGAGAGAACCATAACGCGCGCATTGGGGTTGATCGCATGACCAACCGCCTTTTTGATCGTCTGATATGCAAGCTCGCCGGATGTGACGACAGTTTTGAAATGGCTACGCTCAAAACCAAAGGACACCACGCGATCACAATTGGGTTCAGACCGCTTGCCAGAATTAGACAGGATGACGACGGGTTTCCCGATGTGGGCTATGTGTGCTAGGGCATCAACAGCGCCGGTATAAGCCGTGTTGCCGTCGATCAATACGCCGAATTGGTCAATAAGGAAGGCATCATAGCGCTCAATCAATGGTGCCATCGGCTCGATCACAACGCTCATCCTTTCGCGCCACGTTTCGCTAGGAGTGCAGTGCCATAAGCCGCTTCGACATGTGCGGGATTACTACTATGGAGAGTCAACCGAGCTTCGCGAATTTTGGTGAGGGTGTCATTATTGGCGGCACCGCCAACAGTTCGAATGCTGTTCAACGCAGGCGCACCGAGCGCCGTCAGTTTCGAATAGGCACATTTCTCAACTTCAGCGATCCCTTCGAACATCGCGTGCAAAAAATCCACATCGCGTTCCGGTCGTGGTGTGAGCCTAGGTTGGAAATCAGGATCAGACACTGGGAAACGCTCTCCCGGTTTACTGAGCGGGTAATAGTCGAGGTCCAGCCTGATGCCCGGGTCAATTTGCGCGGAAAGCGCCGTGATTTCGTCCAGTGTAAAATGGTTCAGAAGCACACCAGCACCTGTGTTTGATGCGCCGCCCGCCAACCAATTGCCTAGAAGCCGGTGGCTATAAATGCCGCTCGTTGGGTCAAAGATAGGTTTTTCGGAGATGATCTTGAGGATAAGGGTCGTGCCAATGGAGGTGACGCCATCACCCGGCTGTGATGCCCCAGTTGCAAGAAAGGCAGCGCAGCCATCCGTCGTGCCGGACACAATCAGAGTGGAGCGCGGTAGGTCGAATTGATCGGCAAGCTGGCGCTGGATTGGCCCAATACTTGTTCCGGGTTCGTTGACTTCAGGAAGCCGGGCGCGATCAATGCCGGCCTTTTCCATCCAGTCTGGCCAAGTTCTGGTGACGGAGTCGTAGCCGGTCTTAAGAGCATTGTTGTCATCAGATGCGTAGACGCCGCAGAACTGGCCCGTAAGCCAATCAGCCTGATGGACAATTTGGTGGGCATTTGGTGCGAGGGTTTGAAACAGCAGCGCTTTCGCAGCACCGCTTGTCGCACCGTGAGCGGCACTTTCCAATGGCGCTGTTTTTGATATTATATCAAGTATTTCAGTTACGTAACAAGGATCATTATACATATGCGCTTGCGCGAGCGGAGTGCCTTCGGCATCGATTGGAAGCATGGAGCCGGATGTGCCGTCGATGGCTATGGCTTTGATATATGTCCGTTCGATTGCCTTGGTCACCCTCGACAGGGCCGTGAATACTGTAGCCCGCCAAATCGCGGGGTCCCTATGATCTGTTCCGTGATCGGCGAGGCCGGATTTTCCTTCAGCGATCACCGCTTGGTCCTTGTCGATCGCAATGGCCCGCGCGCCAGAGGTGCCAAGGTCAATGCCTATGAAAATATCATTCGGCATTGAGGGCCTTCCGGTATTTTTCGGCATCCCAGTCGAGAAGTTCGAAATTCTGCTCTTGTGTCAGATAGGTGAGCACTGCGTCCTCTGGCAAGCGCGTAATGACGTCAGCCAAACAGCGCAACATGGTTTTTGCGCCAGTGCTGGCGTCTTTGCGCAATAACAACCCTACGTCCGGGACAAGAAGGCAAATCGGTTGTTCTAAAACGTTTTTTGTCATTTTCTCTGGTGTTAGGGCCGTGACGGCGATACCGCAAAAGATCACATGGTCTGGGTAAAGACTGCCTTTTGTTACCAGGCTCACGCGTCGTTCTGAAATGGCGATTTGATGAAGCATAGGATCATCGGGAAGACAATAAAAGCCGTCATCAACACGCGTCATCAAGGTGGCAAGATCAGCGCATTCAAGGGTCGTAGCAGGCAAGAAGAGCGCTTTGTGCACTGCGTTTTGCAGGGCGCGCACTTCGTTGACGCTCTCGCCTGCAACGATCAGACCGTGATTACCAAGAACAATCACATTGGTGTTCGGTTTCAGAACCTCCATCACGGAGCGTGCGAGATTGGCACCAGGTTTGGTGTAGGGCACGAAGGCCCAACTAAAATCACGCAGGCGTGCCGCAAGAAGATCACAGGCATTGGTTTGGATCGCATGCGCAATCGTATGAATGCAGTGAGTGTGCAGGACAACACGTTGGGAAAAGACAGCGTGCAGGCTGGTTTCAATAGACGGGCGCAGATCGGACGCTCCGGGAATTAGGAAAGCGGCAGGCGTGTCGGCGTCAGTTTTATTGTCAGCGACGGATACCTTCATGCGGGCGAGATCGACGGGGACGAACACGTCCTGCGTCAGCGCATCGGCAAGCATGGTGCCAGAGGCTTTGATCCACATCGTGTCGCCATGTTTGATCGATACATTGCCACCTGCGCCCTGGATGTGGAGGGCATTCTGGCCGAATTCCGCGGACAGAGCCAGAAGATCAGTGAAGTCATGGGGAAGCGGATCAAGCTGTTTTTGTGATGCCATTCTCAAACCATTCGTCTATCTTGGAGATCTGGGATGGGCTGACCGTCAGCCCGTGTTTGGTGCGGCGTTTTAAAACGTCTGCGCTACAACTTGCCCATTCGTTCTCGACCAGATAAGCTAGTTCCGCCTCAAAGAGGAGCGGCCCAAATTGTGTGCCTAGATGCGCAATTTCGGCGGCGTCTCCGATAAGCAGCGCGGCATTTGTACCGTACAGCCGGGCATAGTGTTTCACCAACGCCCGCGGCATCCATGGGTGCTTGTCCTGCAGAGCTCCCAAAAAGGTCTCAAAGTCTGCGTTGGCAATGTCACCGCCGGGCAAAGGTGTGGTGGCAGTCCAACCTGAGCCCATTCGCGGAAAGACTGATTTCAGGTCCCGCACCGCGTGTTCGGCAAGTTTGCGATAGGTGGTGATCTTGCCTCCAAAGATATTCAAGAGCGGCGCGCCGCGCGAACGATCAAGGTCAAGCACATAATCACGGGTCACAGCACTTGGGTTGCCATTGCCATCATCGAACAGCGGACGCACGCCAGAGAAGGCCTCAATTACATCTGTCGTGCGCAACGGTGTTTTGAAGTAACGGTTCACCGCGTCAATCAGATAGGTGATTTCGCTTTGGTCCACAGTGACATCATTGGGGTCACCCTCATAGGCAATGTCTGTCGTACCAATCAGCGCCTTGTCGCCTTCATAGGGATTGATGAAAATAACCCGTTTGTCGTGGTTCTGAACGAGGTAGGCCTGCTGGCCCTCCCAGAATTTCGGCACAATAATGTGACTTCCTTTGACAAGCTTGACCGACCTACCGGAGTTCGCGCCTGCAACTTGACCAATCACGTCATTGACCCATGGGCCCGCTGCATTGACCACCGCTTTTGCATGGATTTCACGCGTTTGATTGGATCTGCTATCGTCTAGATGCGCAATCCAATGACCATCCTGAGGCCTAAGAGAAGTGCAGCGTGTGCGTGGTAATATTTCTGCGCCGTTTTCGCGGGCCGCCACGGCATTCAAAACAACCAAACGTGCGTCATCCACCCAGCAATCGGAATACTCGAAACCCTTTGTATAGGTGTCCTTGATTGGTGCCCCTTCCAGCTCACGTGCCAAATTGAGCATACGTGTTCCGGGCAATCGTTTCCTGCCACCCAAGTTATCGTACAAAAACAACCCAATACGGACCAACCATGCAGGCCTGTCTAATGGGCTATGCGGCAGGACAAACCGCATCGGCCAAATGATATGAGGGGCTGCATTCAGCAGTACTTCGCGTTCGATCAATGCTTCGCGCACGAGGCGAAATTCATAATATTCCAGATAGCGCAGACCACCATGAACCAGTTTGCCGGATCGTGATGATGTGCCTTCCGCCAGGTCGTCCTTCTCGCACAAGACGACCGATAGTCCCCGACCCGCCGCATCGCGTGCAATCCCCGCGCCATTCACGCCGCCGCCTATGATGAGAAGATCAACGTTGTCAGCCATTGCTACTCCTCTGCGGCCTGTGGCCCATAACTGGAGAAGGATTCGGCAGTTTTTTCGATATCGGCGGCACTCAGAATATGCGGATCGCCAACTAGTAGGCTGTGATAATACTGACTAGCCAAAAGTTCCAATTCGCCTGCCAACCACATGGCGCGCGTCATGTTAGGGCCTGCGACAACCATGCCGTGATTGGCCATCAGGCAACCCGCGCTACCGTTCATTGTCTCAAGTACCATGTCGGACAATGCATCGGTGCCAAAGGTGGTGTAGTCGCAGCACTTGATCTCTGTGGTTCCAAAAGCGGCCATCATATAATGCACGGCTGGGATCGGTTTGCGCAGAATTGATAAGATTGTGGCAAATGGGGCGTGAGCGTGGACCACCGCACCGGCATCTTCCCGAGATATCAGAATGCGACGATGAAAGCGCCATTCGGTAGAGGGTTTGCACGGACCTTCCCAAGCGCCGGCTTCATCATCGAGAGCGATCTTGGCGACTTGATCGGGTAACATTTGCGCACTTGGGATGCCGGATGGGGTAATCAACATGTGATCGCCGAAACGTGCCGAGACATTGCCAGATGCGCCCTTGTTCATCCCTTCGTGGCTAAGCTCCTGATAGGCAGCAACGACTTCAGCGCGGATTTCTGTTTCATTCATTTATTAATCTCCATAACGGTTTTTGAGAGGAGCCCCAGAGATGTAATTCTTCACATCTTCGGCCAGAACTTGAGCGGCATATCGAGCGGTACGTACGGAGGCCCCGGCGATATGGGGCGTGAGGGTTACGTTATCGAGTTGAAGTAAAGGCCAGTCAGGTGGCGTCGGCTCGACCGAGAAAGTCTCCAGCATTGCAGACCCGATGATCCCGCTTTTGAGCGCATCATAGAGGTCTTCGTAATCACACAGTGGCCCGCGTGCCGTGTTGATGAGTAGCGCGTCGTTTTTCATCTGCGCAAGCGCATCTTTGTTGATCATTTGAATAGTTTCTTCGGTTACCCGCGGATGCAACGTGACGACGTCGCTCTCGGCCAGAAGAGTATCTAACGAAACCTGCTCAACGCCTGCCGTCACATCTGCAGGATCAAGTTGGACGTATGGGTCACTTACCAGAATGCGGCATCCGAAGGCTTGCAAAATCTTGACCAAACGGGTCCCGATCTTGCCGTACCCGATAACACCGACAGTCATCTCGTTCAGTTCGCGTCCAGTTGTGTCGGCACGGTAAAGATCACCACGCCACTCTCCTTGGCGTAGGCTTTCATGACCGACGCGAATTTTGCGTGTCTCAGCCAGAATGGCGCCGATGGTGAATTCTGCGACGGCTGACGCATTGCGGCCCGGTGCGCGAACGAGCTGAACGCCACGCTTGTTGGCGGCGTTGATGTCGACATTGACGGGGCCTCCGCGCGAGCAAGCGATAAATTTGAGGTTCGGCAATTTCTCAAGCATGCCATCTGTCACGGGTGATTGGTGCATCACAAGGATCTCGGCGTCCCCGATAAACTCAGCAACCTCATCAAAATCGCCGATGAACTCTTTGATCAGTACATCCTCGCCCCCCTCGTAGCCATGGACAACGGGGCTATTAGGCCAATCTTCCTGACGCAAACGGCAGTTCAAATCGTGACCCTCGCAGGCTTTGCGCACCTCTGCCTCAAATACCTCGGGGAGAATGAAATAATCGCCAATGATTGCAATTTCATGTGCCATGCTCAGGTGCCCTTTCGATCTGCGAGTTGGTGCCAAATAGGCTGCAGCGCCTCGCGTGCAGAAACATATTTGCGGAAATGGTTGGCGTAGATACCGACCAGTTGCGGATCGGGGGTTTCGTGTGCGCCCAGAAGGGGGGCCACCCATTTATCGAGGCAGCTTTGCATGGTGTCAAAGATGCCGACCGATACGGCAGCGATCATGGCAGCACCTGCAGCGCCAGCCTCCTCTCGGGTGGACTGGCGCACGGGCGTTCCCAGCGTGGCCGACACGATATCGCGCAACCTCTGGGATCGCGCGGCCCCACCGGTCAGTCGCACCTCCTGCGGGACCTGTCCCATGGCAGTGTAGCAATCGCGCGCCGCGAAACCCAAGCCTTCAATCGTGCCGTGTACCAGATCAGCAAAGCCGTGGTTTGAATTCAACCCGATGAAGCTGGAGCGAGCTGTGTGGTCGATGAATGGCCCCCGTTCCCCCGCATCGGAAATGTAGGGGTGATACAGCAACGCGGCCGGTTGGGTATCGGCGATCCAGCCGTCGATCAATGTCAGAAGATGATCTTTTTCTACAGGTACGCCGATGCTGTCGGCCGCATCTGACGCCAAGCTGAGAACCCAATCGAGGTTCAGCGTCCCGGCCATATTTGTTTGCAACTGCGCGGCGTGCCCATCAATGGGCATCAGCATGACGTAGCCTGATTTCAGGTCGGTGTTCAGCGTGATCTCAGAGGCATGTGCAGCGCGGATATGGACGCCGGTGGTGCCAATGATTGTGCATCCGACGGCCGTGGTGGCGTCATACCCACCCGCGCCCAACGTGCTGCAAATTACGTCGACATAGCCCAGAACGATTGGTGTTCCCTCACGCAGACCCGTTTGCTGCGCGGCGGAGGCTGTCAGCGGGTGCTGCGTCTTTGTTCCGTCACAAATGGGCGGGATCAGTGAGGCGTGTTTGCCAAGGCCGTAGAAATCGACCACCTCGTCTGAATAGCTGCGGGTCTTGTAGTCACCGAATGTGAAACAGCCCTCGGATGGATCGGTCGCACGGATACCAGTAAGGTTCAGGTACAGCCAGTCTTTGCAGTGGAACGCAGTCGCAGCTTGGTCCAATTGTTCAGGGGAATGTGCCAGCAAATGTGCCAGCTGCGCGCCTTGTTGACAGGAGTTGAGGCCAGTTCCTGTGCGCGCGAACCGTGCGGCGTCGCCTGCGTGTTGGCGCAGTCTTTCTGCGGTCGCTCCTGCACGGGCATCAAGCCAAAGCCACGCATCACCGACAGGCTTAGCGTCTTGATCAACAAGCCATGTGCCATCCCCTTGCCCAGTCACGGCAACAGCAACAACGCGGCCCGCCATATCAGGAACGCGCTCGCCCAGTTGGCGCAGGGACCGCGTGCAGTAATCCCAAGTTTGATCCAGTGGCTGCGTCGCGGCACCACCTTCGCCGGTCGCGTAGCGATTAGGAACAGCGGCGGATGCGATTTGCCGGCCGCCCAAATCAAATGCAATGGATTTGATGACGGAAGTGCCTGCATCAATGCCTATGATCAGATCCTTGCTCATCCGACCAATCGTGCCCCGTGGCTGATTGCCATGCCGGTTTGCGGGTTGAATATATGAATGTCAGACGGTTCCAGATGAACGGTGATTTGCTGGTCTTCGGTCAATTGTGTGCGGTCGTGTTCGACCAGCACCAGTGAACCACCAGCAAAATTTGCGGCAATGTGGCTTTGATCGCCCAGCCATTGGTTAGCGACAACAGTTGCGGGGGAGCCGGTGTCGCGGCGTTGCACGGCATAGGGGCGCACGCCCAGAATGACGTCGCGCATTTCGGTCAGGCGTGCGCGGAGTTGGGGGGAGAATGCGTCACTCGGGTAGGTTAGCGCGACGTCGCCTGCAAGTTGCAATGACACGGTTGTCTCTGAAATGCTGGCGGCGGCGGGAAAGACGTTCATCGGGGGCTCGCCTACAAAGGTTCCGGTAAACAGATTGGCGGGGGATTTCTTGATCTCGTCGGGGCTGGCGAATTGTTGCAGCTCACCATCTTCCATCACAGCAATCCGGTCGGCCAGCGCGTTGGCTTCGGTCTGATCATGGGTCACGAGGATCGCGGTCAGGCCACGCTCCTTAATGTACGATTTGATCCGTCCGCGTAGCAGCGTGCGTAGTTGTGGTTCCAGCTGACCCATGGGTTCGTCCAGCAGGTACAGATCCGCGTCACGGATCAAAGCGCGCGCGAGGGAGGCGCGTTGTTGTTGGCCACCGGAAATGGAGGACGGGTATTTGTCCAGCATGTTGGTGATTTCCAACATCGCAGCAATCTCTTCAACTTTGTTGGCGACGTCGGTAGCGGAAATGTTTTTTCTTTTCAACGCGAAGGAAATATTGTCGCGTACGGTGACGGTTGGGTACAAGGAGTATCCTTCGAACGCCATCGCCACATTGCGCTGCACGGGGGGCAACATGTGGATTTCGCGACCGCCGATGCTGATCTTACCGCGGCTGACAGCTTCGAATCCTGCCACCATGCGCAGGGTGGAGGTTTTACCACAACCGGAGGACCCTAGAAGCGCGATGATTTCACCCCGCATGACCTGCATGGAGACGTTGCGCACGGCGTGCACGCCTTTGTCGATGGAACCGTAGAATTTATCGACGGCATCAAGGTCCATCATCACATCGCTCATGTCACATTTCCTTCTCCGGTAGATTGTTCCGACTCGATCCGCACGCCTGTCTGTTTGTCAAAGATCACCGCGTTGGCGGCTTCAATGTTCACGAAAGCCGGGCCGTTTTCCGGGCCATCCGTGCCGGCGGGACGCGACGCCATGATTTCACGACCGCGCGCGGTCAGGCACAGGTTGACGGTTTTCTCGTTTAACGGGGTTTCCGCTTCGACTGTGACCGGTACAGCGTTTTCGTGATCTTGGTTAACGAACAAAACGGATTCCGGGCGAATGCCAAGGGTGCATTCATTGCCGATAGCGTGGCTATAGTTTGCGTCCAGATCGATCCGTTTGTCGGAGATGAGTACGAAAACGCCAGTGGCATCCTTTTGCAGTGTCACGTCAAGGAAGTTGATTACGGGATCACCAAACAGCCGTGCAATTTCGACATTAGCAGGTGTAAGGTAGATGTCTTCTGGCGTCCCGATCTGCTGGACAATACCATCATTGATCACCGCGATCTCGTCGCCGAAAGCCATGGCTTCTTTGTAGTCTTGCGTCACGTAGATGACGGTGGCGTTTTGGTCGGACAGCAGGCGCGGTAGTTCCAGACGCATTTCGAAGCGCAGCTTGGCGTCGACATTGCGCAAAGGGTCATCGAGAAGAAGGATCTTGGGTTTACCGGCAAGGGCACGTGCCAATGCAGTACGTTGTTTTTGACCGTTGGAGAGTTCTTTGGGTTTGTGTCCGAGGACATGGTCGATTTTGAGCAGCTTTGCCAGCGCCTGCACACCTGATTGGATCGCAGATTGGTCCTTCCGTTGTGCGGTAAGCGGAGCAGCTATGTTGGCGTGAGCGTCCATATGCGGGAAGAGCGCAAAGTTCTGGAAGGCCATGCCGATATTGCGGTCTTCGGGCTCAGCACCATCGACATCAATGCCGGAAATTTTGATCTGGCCGTTGTCAGGTTCAATGACGCCTGCAATCAAACGCAACAATACGGTTTTACCTGCGCCGGACGGACCGAAGAGGACAAGCGTCTTACCCTCTGGTACTTGCAAGGACACGCCATCTAGGACTGTGTCGTGCTTGAAGCTTTTGCTAAGATTGGTGAGTTCGAGCGACATGATTTATCCCTTCACCGCGCCAAGCGACAGACCTTCGACGAGGTAGCGTTGGGCATAAAGCGCGAGTGCGAATGTGGGTGCAATCGACAGCATTATCCCAGCGGCAATCTGTCCGTAGTTGATACCTGAGGCGGTGATAAATGCCAGCGCGCCGACGGTCACGGGCTGCTTGTCAGCAGAGGCCAAGACCAGTGCGAAAATGAAGTTGTTCCACGCAAAGATGAAAGCAAGCAATCCTGCGGCAGCGATACCGGGTCCCGCTAAGGGCAGCGCGATTTTACGGAACGTGGCCCAGAACCCATGGCCCGCAATGCGATAGGCGTATTCGATATCGGCGGGGATATCCTCAAAATAGCCACGCACAATCCACAGGATCAGTGGCAGGACGATCAACTGATAGACCCAGATCAAGCCGCCATATGTGTCTGCCAGCCCAATTTGCTGAAAGTAAATGGTCAGCGGCAAGAGCACCAGAAGCGGCGGTGCAAAGCGGAACGACAGCAACGTAAACGCGATGTCTTCCGAGCCGCGGAACTTAAGCCGCGCGAAGGCGTAGGCCGCTGGCACGCCCAAGATCAGGCCGACGGTGACGGACGTGACCGAGAGGAAGAGTGAGTTGTAGAGGTTCGACATGAACCTGATTTCGAGCGTCGCAGTGCTGCCTTCGAGCTTGCCCGAAATGAGGGAGCGATAGTTGGTCAATGTTGGCTCAAAGAACAGCGATGGTGGGACGCGCAGGATCGTTTCATTAGTTTGAAACGACATCAGAAAAATCCACAGGATCGGGAACATGAAGAACAAGATGATCGCTGTGATGGCGATGCCGCGCAGGACGCTCTCTAGGGTGCTGGTGGTTTGCATCTGCTTGGTCCTTTATGCATCGCCATGCGCTTTTTCGCGCAGGCGGAGCCAGTTCTTGATGAAGATATTCGATAGGAAATAGGTGATGGCCCAGAGGATCATCAGCAGTGCGGCGGAGCGTCCAACATTTGTGGATTGGAAGAAGTTCAGATAGGCTTCAACTTGAAACACCGTCAGCGTGTCGCCGGGGCCACCTTGTGTCATGGCGTAGATGATATCGAATTGCTGGATCGACTCAATCACGCGGAATAGGGTCGCGGTTAGCAGGAACGGTGTGAGCATTGGAAGCGTGATTTTCCAGAACACGAATAGGCGCGGAACCCCGTCTAGTTCTGCCGCCTCGAACGGTTGTCGAGGGAGAGACCTGAGACCTGCTAGCAACAAAATCATGATGAAAGGCGTGTAGACCCAGACGTCAACGATCACGACGGTGAGCATTGCGGTCGAGGGATCAGAGGCCCAACGCATGTCTTGAATGCCGATAAGTTCCGCGAAGTAGCTGAGAACGCCAAAACCCGGATTGGTCATGAGTTTCCACATCAGAGACGCCAGAGCAGGCGCAGTCATAAGCGGCATCAGCAGCATGATAGAGACGAAGTTATTAAACCGCGTGCGCTTTTGCAGCAGCAACGCGATGCCGAGGCCCAAGAGCAGTTCGACCCCGACTGTTACGAACGCATAGGTCATGGAAACTTTGAGCGTGTTCCAGAACGAAGGGTCGGTCATGAAGTTGAGGTAGTTCTCGCCCCAGTTGTATTTCCGTGCCCAAGGCTGCGACAGGCGGTAGCGTTGCAGTGAATAGGCAACGGCCGTGAAGAACGGGATCAGAATGCCGATGCAGGTCAGCAAAGCGGGCAGGCTTAGCAGGTATGGCAGGTATTTCTTGTTGATCTTGAACTTGCGCTTTGGTGGATCGCCAACGGTTGCGGTTGCCATTATACGTCTTTCTAATGCCCCCTGGATGAGCTGGTACATCTCAAGTGGCTTTGGAATCTTCGGGTGTTCTTGCCGCCAAACAGAGCCATCTGGCGGCAAGTATGATTGGGTGGGAGTTAACCCAATCCTGCTTCTTTGAGTTGCCGGTCGACGCTTTGCGCCAGTTGATCGAGCCCTTCATCTACCGGCACTTCGCTGGCCACCATCTTCTGAAGCGTGGCCGCCCATTCTGTCGTGAGATCGAAGAAAAGGGGCTGTGCTGTGAAGTGGATCTTAGCACCAGGTGCTGACAAGTCATGCATGTCGACATAGCCGGAATAGCTTTTATCCAGTCGTGACCGGAAGCCTGCATCTGCCCAAACGGATTTGCGCACAGGGTTGACGAAGTCCATCTCGGTTGCACCGAACAAGCCATGCTCCGGACCGGAGGCCCATTGCATGAAGTACCATGCCGCATCCTTCTTTTTGGAGGCATTGGCCATGGCCAGCGACCAAATCCAGATATTTGGCGTTGGTGCATCAGCATCGGGGTTCGCCGCGAATGGCGCGAAGGATAGGTTGCCTGCTTCGGCATTGTCACCGCCATTCATGAAGTAGCCCAGAATATCAGCGTCAAAGATCATCGCGGATTTTCCCGCACCCAGATCTGTACCAGCCTGATACCAAGTGTGCGTCGACCAGTCTGGTGCACCGCTTTCCTGGATCATCTTCACCCATTTCTCATGCATAGAGCGCGAGACGTCCGTGTTCATGGCAGCCGACAGCTTGCCGTCATCGCTGACGTTCAGATCTTTCTGCCCAAAGTTCGCATAGGCGGACAGGAAACCGGGGTGGATCGTTGCCCAGGAACGCGAGCCCCGCACACCAATGCCGTACACGCCATCCAGTTTGGATTTTGCTTCTGAGGCGGTTCCGACCAATTCATCAAGGTTGGTCGGGATAGACAGGCCAGCCTCTTTGAACATCCGGCTGTTGTAGGTCAGATTATTCTGTTCATAGCCCCACGGGATGCACCATTGCTTAGCATCATCTGATCCAAGCGCGCCGCCGGGTTGACCGTTCCACGCGCAAGAATCGCGCACGCCTTCCAGCATATCTTCCCAGTTGTAGTCAGGGTTTGTCTTGGACGCGTCACCGATATACTCGTTCAAATCGTCGATCCAACCAGCTGGACCATAGGTCCAAGTCATATATGCGCCTGTCATGAAGGCATCATACTCACTTGACCCAGATGAAAGTGCCGCTGTGACCTTATCGAAATAGACATCCTCTGGGAAAATGTCGTATACAACGTCCATGCCTGTGAGCTCTTTAAAGTTCTCAATGTTTGCTATCATTGCATCGGCATAGGGGTGCTGGTTCAACAGAAGCTTTACGGTCGTACCCGCGTGCTTCTTCCAGTCAAAACCATTTTGAGCGAGAGCCTGAGTGGCAGCGGCGTTAACCAGTACCCCGGCGGTTGCCGCTGTGACGCCCATGGATGCCATTCCGCGCAGCATGGAGCGCCTACTAACCTTCCCGTTGATATACGACTTGGCTAGTCTTTTTTCTTTTTCGTACATTATTATCCTCCCTTAGATAATCTAGTTAATGAGCGCCTTTGCGGTGCGCTCGTCCGTGATGAGGCCATTTAACAGGCCACTTCTCAGTATCGATCCGATTGCCCGGACCTTCTCGTCCCCGCCTCCAACGGCGACAATTCTACTGTTCTCCAACGCTTCGATCCCAACCGACAGCGTGCGATCGGCCAGCTTGGTCCGAACGCGCTGACCATTTTCATTAAAGAAATGCCCAATAAGCTCGCCGACGCCACCGCGCTTGCGCACATCTTGCATGGCGCTTTCCGTCACAACGCCGGTTGCCACCGTTTGCGCGCTTAATTCTGCTGTGCCGATTCCAACAAACTTAAAAGAAGACGATGCCGCCATTTCTCGGACTTCGGGCACGCCACGCTGCTTCAACATGACATCACGGTCTTCGACTGAATTTGCGAAAAACGGAACCGGCATAAAGTAGGCCTCGGCACCTGTTTTTTCAGCGAGCCTGTGCATCACATCATGAGGGTTTGCTGCAAAATTCCGTGTCAGCCCACCCAACAGCGACACAAACTTGACGCCCTTTGGGCGAACGCTGGACATGTGGTGGACGCAGGACGCCAGCGTGCGGCCATTGCCGACTCCAATGACATCATTGATTCCGCTAGAAATCTCGCGATTTAAGAAACGCGCTCCTGACAATCCAAGGGCACGGACTGGAAGCCCAACTTCCTCTAGATCCGGTACAACTTCACAGTAGGACAGACCGTATCTCTCACTAAGCCTCATTTCCAACGCGGCACATTCCGCTATTTCGCCATCAAAATTGATTTTGACAATGCCTTCCTGATTGGCCCGACTAATCAGACGATGCGCCTTTATCTTGGTAACGCCCAATCGTTTTGCCACATCCGTTTGAGACAAGCCTCCAGCATAGTGCAGCCAAGCCGCGCGTGTAGAAAGGCTTAACTCTTCGTCTTGGATAGGCACATGGGGCATTCGAATCGGTCCATTAAGAAATCTTGAATATTATTACTTTAGATGAAATAAATTTCAATACTTAGTTCTGGCCAGAGCTTGCCTTGGTCTTTGGTCAACACAGAAGACGCGTTGGGAACATCAACCCACCAATTTCGACACCTACATTCGTTTGGATTGACAGGCGATGTCAGGCCAAGCCTCTGGGCATCCAAGCTCGATGAATGGTGCTGTCAGACGAATGAGAACTCGCATCGGATTGCTGGCGCAGCCTGAATCTATGCGCTCAATAATTGGCGCCACTCAGTAAGAGCAGTG
>Ga0206677_10002853_pt1 | contig 14890 bp, 13 predicted proteins | sample M130m12015metaG_FD_155475 | JGI IMG/M metagenome (GOLD analysis project Ga0206677, IMG submission 155475) | Ammonia-oxidizing marine archaeal communities from Monterey Bay, California, United States - M1 30m 12015 | ecosystem: Environmental > Aquatic > Marine > Intertidal zone | place: USA... | reverse complement strand
TCTGCCCAAAAATCATCAATCTCATCCTTTCAGTACAAAGACGGCGATAACAAAATGCGTATCGTTGGCGACATTCTTGCTCGCTACGTTTACTGGATTAACGGTGAGAATGGTAAAAACATTCCAATGGAGTGCCTATCTTTTGATAGAAATTCCGAGCGATTCAACAATGTTGAAAAAGACTGGGTTCGCGAGTACTACCCCGACCTAAAGTGTGGCTGGAGCTACGCTACTCAGTGCATCGACAATGGTGAAGTAAAAGTAGTAAACCTAAAGAAAAAGCTGTGGGAGCAAATCATTACTGCCGCAGAAGATTTAGGCGATCCTACTGACCCTGAGACTGGCTGGGACATTTGCTTCAAGCGAGTCAAGACTGGCCCTCTACCTTATAACGTAGAATATCAGCTACAAGCACTTAAGTGCAAGCCTCGCCCTCTCACTGAAGAAGAGCGTGAAGCTATTGCTGATCTAAAGTCTATGGATGACGTAATGACCCGTCCTACTCCTGACGCACAGAAAGAGTTGCTTGATCGAGTTCGTAACCACGGTGATGAAACTGATGACGAAGCTCTAGAAGCGGAGTTCAATGTAGGATGATTCTCTTTACAGCAGACTGGCACATTAAGCTGGGACAAAAGAATGTCCCAGTCACCTGGGCTTTAGGTCGCTATCAAGAGTTCTTTAACCAAATTTATGAGTTAGAGAAAGAGTGTAATATGCACATAATCGGTGGCGATCTCTTTGATCGTCTACCGAATATGGAAGAGTTGGAACTTTACTTCAAGTTTATTCGTGGAGTAAAGATTCCAACTATTATTTATGACGGGAACCATGAAGCTACAAAGAAGAACAAGACGTTCTTTACACAGCTTAAACAAGTATCAAGAGATATTAACCCTCTTATAAATATAGTAGACATATCGTATGTAGATAACGATCTAGGCTACGGCATACTACCCTACGCTGATCTGCACAGAAAAGGTGCGATAGATCACTTTGATAAGAGTCAGCCCTTGTTCACCCATGTCCGAGGAGAGATTCCACCACACGTTAAACCAGAAATCGACCTAGACCTGCTAGAAGATTTCCCTGTCGTATTCGCAGGAGACTTACACAGTCATAGTAATACACAAAGAAACATTGTATACCCAGGTAGTCCTATGACTACTTCGTTTCATAGAAACCCAGTTAAGACAGGCTATTTGCTTATCAATGAAAAGACTTGGGATTGGTTTTGGGAAGAGTTCAGACTTCCACAGCTAATAAGAAAGACCGTTAGTAGTGAAGATGAGATGATTCCAACAACTTACGATCACACAATCTATGAAGTAGAAGGCGATATACAGGATCTAGCAGGAGTCAAAAACTCAGAGTTGCTAGATAAGAAAGTAGTAAAACGAAAATCAGAGGCATCTCTTATCATGGATAAAGATATGTCCGTACAAGAAGAGCTAGTAGAGTATCTAACTTACATACTAGAAATACACCCTGATAAAATACCAGACATCATAGGAACATACAATGATTACACTACAAACATTGAGATGGGATAACTGCTTTAGTTATGGTTCTGGTAATGAATTACACTTAGACGGTAGCACTGTTACACAGATTCTTGGTACTAACGGGATGGGGAAGTCTTCCATCCCGTTAATCATTGAGGAAGCATTGTACAACAAGAACTCTAAGGGTATCAAAAAAGCAGACATCCCAAATCGTTATGTGAATAATGGTTACAACATATACCTGTCTTTCAAGAAAGATACAGATAGGTATGAGATTACAATTAATCGTAAAACAAATATCAAAGTCAAACTAGAAAAGAACGGTGCGGATATATCTAGCCACACAGCTACGAATACGTACAAAACCTTGCAGGAAATACTTGGAGTTGACTTTAAAACCTTTTCGCAATTAGTATACCAAAATACTAATGCGAGTTTACAGTTTCTAACTGCTACAGATGCAAATCGTAAGAAGTTTCTTATTGACTTGTTACACCTAGAAAAGTATGTTGAATTGTTTGAAGTGTTTAAAAGTGCTTCACGAGAAGTAACGAATACGTCAACTACGATAGCAGGGAAACTTGCAACTGTCGAAAGATGGTTAGAAACAAATAAATTGGATGATACATCCATACTACCCATGTTGGATTTAGAAATTGATACATCTAAAGACGAGAAGGCTTTAAGTTCTCTCATGGTAGAAATTGAAAATATTTCGGAAAAAAATAAAAAAATCCAACAAAACAATCAATACAAAACCTTGCTCGATCAAATAGATTTACAGGCAATTAGTTCATCGACTGCAACACAGATAGAATCTTATGATGAGTTGCAATCTGAGCTTGGCTCTGTAAAAGCAGTCGCTGCGGGTGCTCAACGGACTCTAAAACAATTAGGGGATATTCGGGATACTTGTCCCACTTGTGAGCAACCCATCGACAGTTCTGTTGAGAAAGCAATGAAGGCAACGGAGGAGGCAAAGTATGAAGACGCTAAGGGAAGACTTACAGATCTTCAACAACAAATTGTCAAAATTAAAGCCAATAATGTCGAAGTCGAACGTAACAGAAAAGCTCAAAAAGATTGGGAAGAGTTGTACCACGCACACGACCAATCTCTGCCTACACGCCTCTTGGACAAAGGAGAGCTTGAAACAGAGCTGGCCTCTGTTCAAAGCAGACTTCAAGAAGCGAAAAAGCAATTGGCAGAAAACGCAGCAGAAAACGAGCGAAGAACAAAGCTAAACACCCGTATACAAGTTATACAGGAACAAACAGATGAGTTCCTACAGCAACAGACAGAGTACGAAGGTAAACTTACAGGAAATCAAAAACTCGAGACTGAGTTGGATATTCTGAAAAAGTCTTTTAGTACTAATGGACTACTTGCGTATAAGATAGAAAACCTGGTTGGAGAGTTAGAAGAATTGGCTAATACATACTTGGCTGAACTTTCTGATGGTCGATTTACACTAGAGTTTGTTGTATCAAACGACAAATTGAATGTGCAGATTACCGATAATGGTAATATTGTAGACATTCTAGCCCTATCTTCGGGTGAATTAGCTAGGGTAAACACTGCTACTCTGATAGCAATTCGTAAGCTAATGAGTAGTATTTCTAAGTCTAAAATCAACATATTATTCTTAGATGAGGTAATTAGTGTTCTTGATGATGTTGGTAAAGAACGATTAGTGGAAGTTCTACTTCGAGAAGATCTGAATACATACTTAGTATCACATGGGTGGTCGCATCCATTACTAGAAAAGATCGAAGTAGTCAAGGATGGAAACATCAGCGGATTGGAATAGTATGAGCGCAGGACGTAGAAGAATATGGTGGATGCATCAGAACCATCGTGAAGCAATAGGCTTAGAGCCAAAAAAGAAAGAGGAAAAGGATGGTAGATTCGAGAGCGAAGGGAGCGAGAGGCGAGTACCTAGTACGGGATATGTTACGCCAAGCGACCGGACTGAAGTTTGAAAGAGTACCCGCCTCTGGTGCTCTTGAGTATCTGAAAGGGGACTTATATGTCCCCAATCAGAGAAATCATTATTGTATAGAGGTGAAAAATTATAAAGATTCACCACTGACAGATAAGATATTCACAGCGAGACGTACGAATAACATTATTAATTGGTGGAAAAAGATTATAATACAGGCGAAAGGTGGCGATCAAAAGCCTCTTTTATTTTTTAAATATGACCGATCTAAGGTATTTGTAGTAACAGCAGAGAAGCCAGAGAATACTATAGAATATATGTATATTCGTTTTCTTGAGTGCTACATACTACTTGCGGAAGATTGGTTACAACATGAAGAAGTGGAGTTTATAGGTGGCTTTTAATTTTAACGAGCGTAACCAAGATGGAACGCTAGTAGTAGACGCATTAAACTTAGCTTTTCGTTGGAAACATCAAGGCAGAACAGATTTTCGTGAGCAGTATGTAGAAACAGTAAAATCTCTAGCAACATCCTACAATTGTGGTAAAGTTATTATCACAGCAGATTGGGGATCATCGAGTTATCGAAAAGAGATACTACCAGATTACAAACAGAATCGAAAAGATAAGTACGCTGAACAAACTGAAGAAGAAAAGCAAGCATTTATAGACTTCTTTGAAGAGTACGAAGAAACACTAGAACTACTATCAGAAAGCTATGACGTTCTTCGATACAAAGGTGTAGAGGCAGATGATCTTGCTGCCCACCTTGTAAAGCGAAAGAAAGATTACGGATTAGAGAATATCTGGTTAGTATCTAGTGACCGAGACTGGGACTTATTGATTCAGGACGGTGTAAGTAGATTTTCTTACGTTACTCGAAAAGAGGTAACTATAGATAACTGGCACGAACATTACGAAGTTAAACCTGAAGAATACATATCTTTCAAGTGTTTAACTGGAGATAAAGGGGATAATGTCCCTGGCATCAATGGAATCGGCCCAAAACGAGCACAACAACTTATAGAACAGTATGGCGATGCCATGTCAATTTATGATTGTATACCTATTAGTGGAAAATACAAGTACATACAAGAATTGAATGAAAACGCAGATGTACTTTTAAAGAACTACGAGTTGATGGATTTAGTAACATATTGCGATGACGCAATAGGCAAGGACAATGTGTCCAATATTGAGGAGAGAATGATCTAATGGATCAATATCAAAGTTTTATTCATAAAAGTCGCTATGCTCGCTGGTTAGAAAGCGAAGGGCGCAGGGAAACATGGGACGAGACAGTAAGTCGTTACGTTGACTTCTTCAAGGAAAGAGAGCAGATAGAAGGTGAGGATGCTCAAGAGATCTGGGATGCCATTCATGCTCTGGAAGTAATGCCTAGTATGCGTTGTATGATGACAGCAGGTGAAGCCTTGAAGCGTGATAACGTAGCAGGTTTTAACTGTAGTTATTTACATATTGACCATCCACGAGCTTTTGACGAGCTAATGTATGTATTAATGTGTGGAACAGGTGTTGGCTTCAGTGTAGAGCGTAACTTTATTGCGAAACTACCAGAAGTAGCAGAAACATTCCACAAAACAAGCTCTACAATTGTAGTAAGTGATAGTAAGCTAGGATGGGCGAGTGCTTTCCGAGAGTTGATTGCTATGCTCTATGCAGGTAAATTACCTCAGTGGGACATGAGCCGAGTACGTCCAGCCGGTGCTAGACTTAAGACTTTTGGTGGTCGAGCAAGTGGCCCAGAGCCTTTGCAAGATCTATTCCGTTTCTGTGTAGAGATATTCCAGAAAGCAAAAGGACGTAAACTCACAAGTATTGAGTGTCACGATGTCTGCTGTAAGATTGCTGATATTGTAGTAGTTGGTGGTGTTCGTAGATCTGCTCTGATTAGTTTGTCTAATCTGTCAGACCAACGTATGTCAAAAGCTAAGTCAGGTCAGTGGTGGGTAGATCAAGGACAACGTCGTCTAGCAAATAATTCTGTAGCATACACAGAGAAGCCTGACTTTGAAGCGTTCCTACAAGAGATGAAGAATCTATATGAGTCTAAGTCTGGTGAGCGTGGATTGTTCAGTCGTGTAGCGGCACAGAAGATTGCAGCACGTAATGGACGTAGAGATCACGAACAGGATTTCGGTACTAACCCTTGTTCTGAGATTATTCTACGAAGCAACGAGTTTTGTAACTTGTCAGAAGTAGTTGTACGAGCAGATGACACGTTAGAAACATTAAAAGAAAAAGTACGCAAAGCAACAATCATTGGTACACTACAGTCAACTCTTACAGACTTTAGGTATCTACGTGTACGTTGGAAGCGTAACACTGAAGAAGAGGCATTGCTAGGCGTAAGTTTGACAGGTATCATGGATCATGAAATCTTGGGTGGAGACCCAGAGTCACCAATGCTAGCAGCGTGGCTAGAGGAAATGAGAGATGTTAGTATTGAAACAAATAAAGAATGGGCTGAGAAGCTTGGCGTTGCACAGTCTGCAGCTATTACGTGTGTTAAGCCTAGCGGTACTGTTTCTCAGCTTGTTGACAGTGCTTCCGGCATACATCCTCGCTTTAGTAAGCATTACATTCGCCGAGTACGTTCGGACAAAAAAGATCCACTTGCACTCTATATGGAGCAAGCAGGATTCCCAATGGAACAAGATGTAATGTCTCCAACATCTGTAGTCTTTAGCTTTCCTGTAAAGTCTCCAGAAGCAAGTACCTGTGTGAAAGATGTAGGTGCAATGCATCAGCTAAAGCTATGGAAGACTTATCAGAATCACTGGTGTGAACATAAACCAAGTGTAACTGTATACTACACTGATAGCGAGTACTTACAAGTAGCACAATGGATTTGGGATAACTTTGATCTATGTTCTGGAATTAGTTTGCTTCCAACAAGTGATCACACTTATCAGCAAGCTCCATATGAGGACATTGACGAAGAAGAGTATCTAAAGCTCCTAGCGGAAATGCCACAAAATGTAAACTGGGAAGATTTGTCTCAGTTTGAAGTAGAAGATAACACAACTGGATCTCAAGAACTCGCCTGTGTTGGCGGTGCTTGTGAGATAGTATAAGGATAATAATATGAGCGAACAGCAAGAACCCGATTTTCGCTTTTCAAGCGAACTAAGCTATCTTGGTATGTTAGACGAGTTTAGAAAAGCTCACGTTGAGCAAAATGATAGGCTAGAGAGCTTTGGTAGTAACATTTGGTTTCCAGATATTACAGCCTCTTTTCCTAATTTCGGAAACTCACAGTTTAGCAGAAAGAATGCAAAAGATGAATCTCTTTATATCAATGAAGAGTCTCCAGAGATACAGATATTTACTAGAGACGACCACGCAGATATACGAGTAAATGTACCAGAAATAAACATAATAGATGAGTTTCCTGAAGCAGTATGCAAGTATACTCTTGCCTTTGAATCTGTATGTACTCGCCTAGGTCTTCGACCTGGTGTTATACAGTTTAACTTAGGAGTTACTTGGATAACTCACGAACAGTTAGATGAGATACCTAATGCTTTGGAAGCTGAGATTGAGTTTCCCGTACATCCATAACGAACAAAGCCCCTTAATCGGGGCTTTTTTCTTTCTCTATTACCATTCTTCTAAGTTTACCTACCCTTCTTTTTGTCTGTTTTCCTAGTCTTTCTACTAGTTTCCTTTCTTCTTCACCCAACCCTTCCGTATATGGCAGTAGTAAATCAAAGCAATAACCCCAAGTATCTCTGGGAGTAGCTACACCTGAGTATAGATGTGTTAAGTAGTTAAGAACCGAAGCCTCTTCTCCGATTGAGCCGTATTCCATTATATCATAGCCGCCCATACAAAAAGCAACGGTGGGATCATCTCTATGATTCATATATCTTGGCATATAGATTATCTTTTTGTCAGATAGTTTTGAGAAGTTAGTCTCTCCTTCCCACTTGGTAGGATTTATTATAAACAAAGACATATCAACTACTCCTGAATGAAGAGGGCTACCGATATGTTCGTAATTTACTTTATGTCTCGGGTGGTCAATAAATACCGCTTCTCTACTACAGGCAAGATGGTTTCTTCCCAAAACCTCGTCAGGGGGCAGATCTCCTTCTTTAATATTTAAAATAATACCTCCAGTAACTACCATAGTTATATCAGTACAATGCTTCAAAGCATTTTCTATTCTTCCACCAGTATCAGGCACAACTTTGTACTCAGCATCTGGCATATTCTGCTCTATAGAGTTAGTAGTTAAGGCGGTAAAGTTATTTTCGAGGACGAGGTATTGCATGTTTATTTGCTTTCCAGAAGTTAAAAAAGTAGTCTATTCTCTCTTGAGGGTTATCTATAAAATAAGGGACTAAACCTGAGTATTTACATGAAAGAATTGCTTTGAATGCTAGAATATTAGGATAATCTCTGCCTTCCCATATAGCTTTGTAAAAAGCCCCGTAAGTAGTTTGAGGTGAGCCTTCATCAAATAGGTACACAGTTTTACCTTTTGCTAAAGCTAGTAGTCCCATTTCCGAGTTGGTACAGCAGCCGACAATATCAGCAGACTCTAAAAGTTGGTGTCCTGAGAGTTTCTTTGCAATTACGTTGTCTTTGCCAAACTCTTTCTTTAACCATGCAAACATGCCGGGAGCAGTTAATGGGTGACATTTAAGAACAGCTCCTTGAGCAACAGCTCTTTTAGTTTTTGGTATATCTAACACTTTATTTAGAATGTTAGTACCAGGTAGAAAGATTACAAACTTATGTTTCGGTGCTCTTTTACGTAGTCGATACTTATCATGACTACTATCGCGAAGCTCTGCGAAGATTCTTTCACCTTCTTCGGTTATAGGCTCTTTCGCAGCTAGTCTAATAGTTCTATGATATTTCTCTACAGAAGCTACACGTATCAAAAGAAACTTAGAAAATACATCAGTATAGGTGTACCCCTTAATTTCTTCTTCTGCAATATCGTACCAAACATCATACTCTATCGGAGTTCCCCAGTTTCCTTTCTCAGGGAGTAACTCTTTTAGAGCGATAAGATTATCATTTTCGGGAGTTCGCATTATGTTGCCGGACTTAAAAAAATGAGCTGCTTTGTTGCCGACACTGTCGTCGTCAGCGAGTCGTTTAATCCCCATTTCTCAATTCCTCGATTTCTTCTTCGAGTTGCTCCATGCGTTCTTCCATTTCAATGAAGTGTTCCATGACTATTTCTAAAGTTGTTTCTAATTTGTGGTTTAATTCTTTAACGGTTATTCCGTCCATTGTGATCCATCCCAATATCGTGTGTTGTGTGCTCCGGCAGAAGAAACTTCAGTCTCTACGCCAGTTGTTGTTACTCTTTCGTATACCACTGTGTTTGTACCAAATACTGTAGTGGTAGCTTTTGAAGTACCTTTAGTAGTTTCAAAAGTAGTTGTTCTGCTTGTAGTAGTACTTTGTGTAGTACCAAAAGTAGTAGAAAATGCTGTGCTCGTTGTTACACTAGTTGTTTTACTAGTTGCGAAAGAAGTCGTATACGAACTTGTTGTACTTTTACTCGTAATCGCAGAAGTATTAAAAGTAGTAGTTGTACTTTTATCTGTAGTTATATTAGTAGTAAACGTAGTAGTGTACGCACTCGAAGTACTTCTAGAAGTACCTTTAGAGGTATCAAAAACTGTAGAAGTACTCACCGTAGTACCTCTATTAGTAGCTGTATTAAATACAGAAGTAGTGGATCTGCTTGTCCCTTTAGAAGTATCAAAAGCTGTTGTGTAAGCACTTGTAGTAGTTTTTGAAGTACCTCTATTTGTATCAAAGGTAGTCGCAGTATCAAAGTTAGTAGTACGAGAAGTGGCAGTAGAGAATGCTGTAGTCGTATCTTTCGCTGTAATGTTACTAGTTGAGAAAGTAGTTGTATAGACACAACCCGTCTCACTAGAAGTTGACCTGCTAGTAATAAATGTGGTTGTGGTGTCCTTAGTAGTACTACGACTAGTAGTTGTATTGAACGCAGTAGTAGTAGACTTGCTTGTCAAGTTACTTGTACCAAATGTAGTAGTGTACGCACTAGTAGTAGTCTTGGACGTAATGTTACTAGTTCCGAAGGTAGTTGTGTACGTGCTAGTAGTGGTCTTGCTGGTAGAAGTAGCAAATGCAGTTGTCGTAGATTTACTTGTCAAGTTACTGGTTGCGAAAGTAGTTGTAAATGCAGTCGTATACGCAGTAGTCGTACCCTTACTAGTCGCAAAAGTAGTTGTGAATGCGGTTGTAGTAGACTTACTAGTAGCAGTATTAAAGGTTGTTGTATACTCTGAAGTAGTTGATTTGCTAGTATCAAAAGTAGTTGTAAATGCTGTAGTATATGCTGTCGTTGTCGACTTAGTAGTCGTTGTATTAAACGCAGTCGTAGTTGCTCTACTTGTCTGAGTAGTGAAAGTAGTAGTGAAAGAAGTAGTCGTACTTAACGAAGTATTAAACACTGTCGAGAAAGCAGTAGTGTACGACGTAGTGGTTGATCTAGTCGTAGTAGTGTTGAACGCCGTTGTAGTAGCTTTACTTGTGGCAAAAGTAGTTGTGAACGTAGTGGTATACGCAGTAGTTGTGTTCCTACTTGTAGCAGTTGTGAAAGCTGTAGTTGTACTTTTACTTGTTCCTCTGCTTGTCTGAGTGGTACGGCTCTCGGCAGTGCTTTTACTAGTGCCTCTACTCGTAGTAGTATTGAACGAGGTAGTTGTACTTTTGCTAGTGCCTCTGCTCGTGCCTGTTGTACGACTTTCTCCAGTACTTCTGCTAGTGCCTCTAGTCGTGGTTGTATTAAACGACGTAGTTGTACTTTTACTAGTGCCTCTACTTGTCTGAGTAGTTCGACTTTCGGCCGTGCCTCGACTAGTTCCTCTGCTCGTTTGAGTAGTATACGTAGTTGTTGTAGTATATGTTGTACTAGTGCCAAACCCTGTAGTATATGAGGTTGTAGTGGTATACGCTGTAGTAGTACCAAAAGTTGTAGTAAATGAAGTAGTTGTTGTATACGCCGTAGTAGTATTAAAACTAGTAGTTGTATTAAATGTAGTAGTTCGACTAGTTGACGTAGATTTACTGGTGCCTCGAGAAGTGCCTCGAGAAGTGCCACGGCTTGTTCCTTTAGAGGTGCCTCGAGACGTACCACGGCTCGTAGCTTTACTAGTTGACTTACTTGTATCGTAGTAAGTAGTCCATCCAGTAACTATGCTAGTACCAAAGAAACCTCTGGGAACAGTAGTATATTGGGTACTGGTAGGCCTTCCTGTCACACCTAGAATAGTTGCGGTACTTCTACTAACGGTTGCTGCAGTTACTTTATAAGTTGATTTATAAGTGCCATGACTTGTAACCCTATTATAAGGAGATCTGTTATAGGTAAAGTAAGTAACATAGGTAGTATTGTAGTAAGTAAGGTAATATGTAGTACGACTTCCTGCATATGTAGTCGTTGTATTTCTAGTCGTATTAAAGGTAGTGCCTGTTGTACGACTTGTAACTACGTTCTCAGCATAATAAGTATCAAAATAAGTTGTCCGGGTAGTAGTTTTACTAGTACCATAATAAGTAGCATATGTAGTAGCAAAGGTAGTAGTAAATGACGTAGTATACGCTGTAGCAAACGAAGTAGTAAACGACGTAGTAAATGATGTAGCAAACGAGGTAGTTGTATTAAATGTAGTGGTTCGACTAGTTGCTGTAGCTCTGCTAGTATTTGTGCTGCGACTTTCTCCGGTACCTCTACTGGTGCCTCTGCTTGTTTGAGTCGTTCTGCTTTCCGCTGTACTTTTGCTAGTTCCTCTACTTGTTTGAGTAGTACGACTCTCTGTGGTACTTTTACTGGTTAAGGTTCCGAATCCAGTTGTGAACGAAGTAGTCGTAGTATATGCTGTTGTAGTACCGAAAGTGGTAGTATATGCTGTAGTCGTACTTTTGCTAGTACCGGTAGCAAATGCTGTTGTAAAAGAAGTAGTCGTACTATAAGCTGTTGTGGTACCAAAATTAGTAGTATACGCACTCGTAGTACTTCTGCTTGTACCCGTTGCAAATGAAGTAGTGTACGAAGTAGTAGTAGTATACGCTGTAGTAGTGCCAAAGCCTGTAGTATACGATGTGGTAGTACTTCTGCTTGTACCTGTGCCAAAAACAGTACTTGTGCTTTTACTAGTACCTCGGCTTGTAGACTTGGAGGTGTCAAAAGTGGTTGTTGTACTTCTGCTCGTCCCCGTTGCGAAAGCAGTAGTCGTTGCTTTGCTAGTACCTCTACTAGTGGCTCGAGCAGTATCATATACAGAAGTAGTTGACTTACTTGTGCCTCTACTTGTTAAAGTTCCGAAAGTTGTTGTAGTACTTCTACTTGTGCCAGTTGCAAAAGCCGTAGTCGTAGACTTACTAGTACCTCTACTTGTGCCCCTGCTGGTACTGTAAACAGTAGTTGTATCTTTTGTAGTTAAACGTCCAGTTGCCGTATTAAATACAGTTGTAGTACTTTTACTTGTGCCTTTTGATGTGTCAAAGGTAGTTGTGGTTGTTTTAGACGTACCTCGACTAGTACCTCTGCTTGTGTCAAAGGTAGTGGTGTATTCTGTTGTTGTACTGCGAGTAGTAGTTGTATTAAACGTAGTAGTAGTATCAATCGTAGTACTTCTAGTTGTATTATACGTAGTAGTATAAACTGTACTTGTGTCTACTGTTGTTGCTCGAGTAGTGTTAAAATTAGTGGTGTACTCGGTGGTTGTAGCTCTACTGGTGCCGGTTGCAAAAGCGGTATTAAAAGTAGTCGTAGTAGTTTTACTAGTGTTAAAGCTAGTGGTAAATACTGTAGTTGTATTTACTGTTGTTGATCTTGTAGTATTATACGTAGTTGTATACAACGTACTTGTTGTTTTTGTAGTCGTCGTGTTAAACGTAGTTGTAAATACAGTATTTGTAGTACGAGTAGTAGCGAAAGTAGTGTTGTACGCTGTAGTAGTATCTACAGTAGTTCCTCTGCTCGTCTGGAAGGTAGTTGTAAATGCCGTACTAGTAGAGATACTAGTGGCAGTGTTGAAGGTAGTGGTATAGGCGCTGGTAGTACTTTTACTTGTTGCAAAAGTAGTCGTAAATGCAGTAGTAGTATCTACAGTAGTAGCTCTAGTAGTATCGAAGGAACTAACATAGGTGGTAGTGGTACTTGCGCTCGTTGCAAATGTAGTAGTAAAATCTGTGGTAGTAGACTTAGAAGTACCTTGCGAAGTATCATATGTAGTAGTGTACGCACTGCTGGTGCTGCGAGAAGTTACTCCACTTGTATCAAAAGCTGTCGTAGTCGTAAAGGAAGTAGTCTTGCTAGTATCATAAGCAGTGGTAAATGCGGTAGTAGTACCTCTGGACGTGTCTGTACCACGAGAAGTGGTATAAATAGCATCCCAAACGGTATTAAGGCTACCGTCTGTAACTTTCTGTACCACATAATTTACGAATCTGAGAGTACCGTTTGTTGCTTTTACGACTATTGACTCAGGTTCGACTACGGATGAGCCGTTCCATACTTTAATAGTCATTTTATACTACATACCAAACATAACCTACGGGCTTATTTGTTCCGTCCGATGCTTGAGGAGTGGTTCCTGTAATTTCAGAAGTTTTATTCACCCAGACAATATCATTGGCTCCGTCTTTCATATACATACGACCATCCGCAGTATTGATAGCAACTTCACCTAATTCTAGTTGTGAATGAGTAGGGATAGCGCCCGCTGTAGACGAACGCTTTAGTTTAATCGTTTGTGCCATTTGGCTCTCCTATAATCTGCGTATGTACGCTAGAGATTCGGTTTTATTTAGAATGATCCGCCATCAATTGCACCTGTATAAGTGCTTCCAAAGTTTGCGGCAGTTAATATTACGGAAGTTGCACTTCCATTACTTACAGTCCAGTTATCGTTTGTTTCATTCCAAAGAAGCGATACATTTGTCGCAGTTCCTCGTTCAACTTCGATACCAGCATTTGCAGAAGGAGTACCTGTCTCATCCTTGTTAAGTACCATGATGTTATCACCAATGGCAACAGTAGTAGAATCAACAGTAGTTGTCGTACCTTCAACTGTAAGATTACCTGTAATTGTAGCATTACCAGCAACCGAGATATTTGTAGAAGTAATGTCGTCAGAGGTTAAAACACCATCTACCGTTACATTATTGAATGTTACGTTAGAGTTGGTAGCAACTGCCTGACCAATTGCAAAACTTACTGCGTTATTGCTAACTGTTGTAGCAACACCAGTTCCGCCTGTAAGAGTCAGAGTTTCTCCGCCTGCTACAGTATCGGTAGTACCTGAGTCTGCCGCGACACCAAAAGAAGTAGCAATGGCGCTGGTAGATACTGCAGTAACAAGGCCTTTTGCGTTAACAGTAACTACAGGTATAGCAGTAGTAGAACCAAACTGACCTACATTTGAGTTAACAGTTGCAAGAGTACCTGCTGCTGTAACATTACCAGAACCATCAAAGCTAGGAGAGGTATAGGTTAGATCTCCTGTAATAGCAAGTGTTCTGCCCGTCTCAAGAGCTGTAGCGGTGTCCGCATTACCAGTTACATCACCTGTTAAAGCTGCTGTGATTGTACCTGCTGAGAAATTGCCTGAGCCATCTCGCAGTACTAGTTTGCTTGCGGTGTTAGCGGCAGTAGCACCGTCAACAACACCAGTATAGTATTGACCACCAATAGCAACTACGCCTGTAGTACCATCAGGATGTCCTATAAATAGTTTATTACTATCCGACTTGCCCGAATAAGCTAGTTCACCTGCCGAGAGGCTTGAGGGAGTTGTAGTACTTGTACTACGTTTGATTTGAATTGTTTGAGCCATTTAAAGTCTCCGGGATTAGCCTTAAAAGGCTCCTGCGTCAAGCGTGTCTGAATCATCCTCAGCTGAACCTACAATTATAGGTACCCACTGATATACTCCATTACTTGTTTCGCGGTATATTTTATATTGATTATCATCTGTATCGTACCAGGTATCTCCTTCATTTACTTGAGACCCTGTTGGCGTATTATCTTGTTGAAAATTTTGTCCTGCAAGCTCTTCAATGGCATCCTGTACGTTTGTTGCACTTAAACCTGATATACTACTAATACCCATACCTGTTGCACTAGTATTTGCAAGAGCTACTCCTGCCGCGGTAATAGTTGTACTTCCATCAGTAACTTCGACACCATTTTGTATAGGCGTTGCCGTAATTGTAATTGCCATTATCTAGTGACCTCTTGAGTAAGGTCTACAGACCCTTGAATCAGTCTAGTTACGGTAGCATCGTTAGCTGTGAAGATTTCTAAATCATAAACATAAGTGCCTGCGGTCAATGCTGAACTGGTTGCATTTGGAAGAGCCATTGTAACTGTTCCAGTAGAGGGAGTACTAATGGTGCACGTAAAAGTAGCCGCAAC
>Ga0206677_10002852_pt1 | contig 14891 bp, 9 predicted proteins | sample M130m12015metaG_FD_155475 | JGI IMG/M metagenome (GOLD analysis project Ga0206677, IMG submission 155475) | Ammonia-oxidizing marine archaeal communities from Monterey Bay, California, United States - M1 30m 12015 | ecosystem: Environmental > Aquatic > Marine > Intertidal zone | place: USA... | reverse complement strand
GACTGGCTGCAGCTGCAGCTTTCAGGGCCAACTCCAAGTGATGCTCCGTTTTTTTTGAATCATTCATTTGCTTTGCAAGGTATTCAATGTATAGTTTTGCTTCGGCGCAGGGGTGCCTCCATTTTTATGGAGTGCTGAGATGATACCCTCATAACCTGACCGGGCAATACCGGTAGGGGAGCAGGCCGTTTCGTGGCGACTTTGTCGTGCACGTACTGCGTCATAAAGATTTAAAATCACGACGCATGTCACAATCAACAACCTCTCTTCTCTTCGCCGCTCTGGCATTGTTCTTTGTTCCTTTTACCGCGCAAGGTCAGGAGTCTGATCAATCCAAAGCAGATTCAATTTTGCGCATGGTGGAACTGCTCCCCGCTACGGTTTCTGCGATCCAAAATCCCGATCGTGCGCCTTACGCCAAGCAGCGAATCGATGCCGTTGAGTTGGCGAAGCGAGACGCCTCGATGGACCTTCCATTTCTATTGCGATTTACGCCGTCTTTAATCGTGACCTCTGACGCTGGTGCGGGAGTGGGATACACGTCCATGCGTATTCGAGGGTCGGATCAAACGCACATCAACGTGACCATCAACGGTGTCACCCTCAATGACGCTGAATCTCATCAGGTGTATTGGGTGGATTTGCCTGATTTAGCGAGCAGCATTGATGAACTTGAAATTCAAAGAGGGGTGGGCAGTTCTTCCAATGGCCCTGGTGCATTTGGCGCAACGGTTTCGCTCAATACGATGAATTTTGATGCCAAGGCCGGGGGGAAAATGGTGCTCAGTGGAGGTTCCTTTGGGACCTTGCGATCCATGGTCAAATGGTCCACCGGCGAATTGGGATCGGGATTTTTCATCGAAGGCCGTGCGTCTCGAATCCTTTCGGATGGTTACATGGATCGATCAAAGAGTGACCTGTCCAGTTTGCAGGTTGGGCTCGGTTATCGTTGGGATTCGGGGCATTTGGCTTACAGTGCTATGCTCGGAAACGAACGAACGCAGCAAGCTTGGTTTGGTGTTCCACGCGTTGGTTTGTCAGGGGACTCTGCAGCCATCGTTGCTTGGGCAGCCGGCTCTTCTGAATACGGTTACGGGGAAGATGAAGAGCGTATTTCTGACCTGATTGCGCGTGGCCGCCAGCACAATTATTATCGTTACGCCGATCAAGTGGACGATTATCGTCAGGATCATCACCAGTTGCACTTGAGCCAAGATTGGGGTGCATGGGATGTGGGTTCTACGGTTCATTACACCAAAGGCGCAGGTTTCTATGAGCAATTCAAGAACGATGAGGACTTTGGGTTGTATGGTTCGGGTCCTTTGGGGCTTGCGGATTCCTCAATCACAACGGGTGATGTGATTCGAAGGCGTTGGCTCGACAATGATTTTTATGGAGTGCTGGTGCAGGCGAATCGAGAATTGGAACGGCTGTCGCTGCAATTGGGAGCTGGCGCATTTGACTACGTTGGAGATCACTTCGGAGTTCCGATTTGGATGGAGTATGGTGCTTCGAACCTGATGCCGACGGACCGCTATTACGACAATAGAGGAACGAAGTCAGATCGGTATGCCTTTTCGGCGTTGTCATCACAAGCTTTTGACGGTAAAATGCAATGGAGAGGTGAACTCCAAGTGCGTCAGGTGGAGTACAAAGTCATGGGTACGGACAATGATCTTCGCAGCTTGCAGGTGGATACGACCATGTCATTTGTCAATCCGAAAATCGGCGCTGATTGGTTGTTAGATGACGCCAATCGCATGTTTGTATCCCTTGCTCGCGGTAGCAGGGAACCCGTGCGCAACGATTTTATCGATCGCTCAATGGAGGCATATCCCAAAGCAGAAACGCTGACCGACCTGGAATTGGGTTGGGAACACGGCACTTCAAATTGGAGCATAGAAGCAGTAGCTTATCACATGCGATACCAAAATCAACTTGTATTGACTGGAGCTTTGAATGATGTGGGCTCACCGGTTCGAGTGAATGTAGATTCAAGCCAAAGAACTGGATTGGAGTTGAGTTGCAACTGGCGCCCAGGGGGAGGGTTTACGTGGTTTGGAACGGCCACCAGATCCAGCAATACCATCGATGCGTTCAACGAGACACTCGTGGATTACGGGACCGATGAAGCATCCATTGTGGCTGTGCGACATGAAAATTCGAACATCAGCTTTTCTCCCGAGATAACAGCCGCCTCTGTAGCTACAATGGAATTTTGGAACCGCAGCAACTCTGTGCATTCCACCTCGGCATCTTTGGAGTGGAGTGCTCGTTATGTGGGTAAGCAGTACCTCGACAATACGTCCAATGAGAATCGAGCACTGCCGGCTTACACTGTCAATGATTTTCGTCTCCGATGGATTCGAAATCGAACTGCGGCGGGCAGCATTGCTTTTTCAGCGCACGTTCGAAATTTCTTGAATGCCCAATATAGCGCCAACGGTTATACGTACAGTTACCTATCCGGTGGTCTGGACGCCATGACCACGGAGGTATACCTTTATCCCCAAGCGGGAATGCACGGAATGGTTTCTTTGGAAATCAACTTTTAACACTGAGGTCAAACCATTTGAGACGCCTGTGAAAATCCGCTGGGGTCGGGCAGCCAGTTGAGGTCGTTGGGCTGCTTTTCTATGGCATTGCCAATGACAACGACATCTGCACCAGCACTCCAAGCGGCGGTCACGGAGGCGGCGTCCTTGAAGCCTCCTCCTACAATCAACGGACAGGATGTGTTTTCCTTGATGCCGGCGATGATGGAAGCCGTCATAGATTGAGACGCTCCACTACCTGCATCGGTGAACAAAACACGCAGTCCCAACATTTCTCCAGCAACTGCAGTAGCTGTAGCTATTTCCGGTTTGTTCAGGGGGATGGGCACGGTCTGACTCATGTACGCAGCTGTGGTCAATGCGCCATCGCCAAACAGCATGTAACCCGTGGGGACAGTTTCAATTCCCATTCGGCGTATACGCATCGCAGCTTCGACATGCCGTCCGATAAGTAGCTCGGGATTTCGACCTGAGATGAGTGATAAAAAAAGCAATGCGTCTGCTCCTTTGGCTACCTGGTCCGGGGAGCCTGGAAAAATAGTGATCGGACCATTAAATCGTTCTCGAACTGTTTGGATGATGTCGGTAACGTTTTGCTTAATCAGCAGGCTTCCACCGATGAAGACGTCGGTGATTGCTGATTGCTCCAAGCGTTCTAGAAAACGGAACCACTCTCTGCCTGATGGCAGGTCGTCCGGATCAAGCAGGGCCGCGAGTCTTTTCTTGCCAAGTCCTTGGTCCCGCTCCAGATTTTCTAACCAACTCATGACGGAAAGATACGATGAATCATTTTTTGGACCGTGGACGGTTTGAGCATTCCGTGGCCGGTGGGCAGAAGGTGAAAATGTATACTGGGGTTGGCCTTTGTGAGTTTTTGCAGCTTCTGGCCATTGGCAGCTGGAATGATTCGGTCGTGGGCTCCAAAAGCGAGGTCCATTCTTCCAGGCCATGCCGTCAATGTTTGCGCAATCTTTTGGTGCGTCGGCCAACAAAGCCGATGAGCGCGCCACCCAAGCCAGACCATCATTCGCATGCTGTGGTTCGAAATGTGAAACGCACAGAAGCCATGCAGGTGTTGAGAAATGATTCTTCTTTTGAGCAGCAAGTCGTTGCATCGGATCACAAAATCAGCATGCCTGTCAATGCTGAACCAAATCAGTTTGCCCAATTTCGAGTGAACTGTCAACTGGTAAAAAGGGGATTTCTTCAAGCCATCAGGTGCAAGCAGTGTGACTCGGCTCCACATATTTGGTGATTCGGTGAAAAGTGAGAGCGCAATCCGCCCCCCAATGCTGTAGCCCAAGAGGTCGTAATCCGGGGCCCTAACACCTTCTTTTGTGGCAATTTCAAGAAGTATTTGATTGAGTGTGGAAGGATGCAGAGGTGCGTCGGGAGCGAGTTTTGCGTCTGTTGGCCCTGATTCGCCGTGGTGGGGCAAATGCACAGAAATCATCGTGCCTTTGGAGGGCCATTGTTCGGCTAGTATGGTCAAGTCTTCGAGGGGGCGAGCGAATCCGTGAAAGGCAAACAGGGTCCGCGGAGTTTCATTTGCGGTAGCATCTTTCCCAGAAATAGGCACGAGAGCATATTCGATACGCCATCCATGACTGGTGTGAGACTTGCGAGGGATTTTATGTTCATTAAGAGCGAATTCCACGTTGCAAATGTCGTGTGGTTTGATTCAAATCAGCTGTAGGAGCATTGCATGTTCAAAAGCAGGGCAAATTGTGGAAGAAATTATCCGAATGATATGACGAGAGCCTTTAATTTTGCCTCCGGTTAATTCATTTTTTGTGTTCAGTACCCTCCGCCGAAGATTTGTTTTGGCGGGGTAAAAAAAAAATGCCCAAAGACAAAAGCATCAAATCGATCCTGCTCATCGGGAGTGGACCGATTGTCATTGGACAAGCTTGTGAATTTGATTATTCCGGCTCTCAAGCCTCACGTTCGCTCCGAGAAGAGGGCATCGAAGTGATTTTGATCAATTCGAATCCAGCGACGATCATGACGGATCCGGTGACCGCGGACCATGTTTATTTAGAACCATTGGAGCCTGCTTCGATCGAGCGGATTTTAAAGAAGCATAACATCGATTCGGTGCTGCCGACCATGGGGGGACAGACCGCATTAAACCTCTGCATTCAATGCGATGAGATGGGGTTGTGGGAAGAGTATGGCGTGCGAATGATAGGGGTGGATATTAACGCCATTGAGATTACTGAAAACCGAGAACGATTTCGGGGCTTGATGGAGGAGTTGGGCATTGCAATGGCCCCTCAAGCCACCGCCAAAAGCTTTCTGGAAGGAAAGGAGGCAGCTCAGAAATTCGGTTTTCCGTTGTGTATACGTGCTAGCTACACCCTAGGGGGCGCTGGAGCGAGCATCATTTATGATCCAGAAAAATTTGACGAAGCGCTCACCCGAGGTCTTCACCTGAGTCCTATCCACGAGGTGATGATTGATAAGGCTGTGATGGGCTGGAAGGAGTATGAGCTGGAGTTGTTACGGGATGCAAATGACAATGTCACGATCATTTGCTCCATCGAGAATTTTGATCCGATGGGCATTCATACGGGCGACAGCATTACTGTGGCTCCAGCGATGACGTTGAGTGATACCACCTTCCAGCGCATGCGTGACATGGCGATTCGCATGATGCGGGAGATTGGCGACTTCGCCGGAGGTTGCAATGTCCAGTTTGCTGTTTCAAATGACGAGAAGGAGGACATCATAGCCATTGAAATCAATCCCCGAGTGAGCCGCTCTTCGGCTTTGGCGTCGAAGGCTACCGGTTATCCCATTGCAAAAATTGCCGCGAAGCTTGCCATCGGCTATCACTTGGACGAGCTGGCCAATCCCATCACAGGAACGACCAGCGCAATGTTCGAACCGACCATGGACTACGTGGTGGTAAAGGTGCCTCGTTGGAATTTTGACAAGTTCAAAGGAGCGAATCGCGAACTGGGTTTGCAGATGAAATCCGTTGGAGAAGTGATGGCCATTGGCCGCTCCTTCCAAGAAGCGTTGCAAAAAGCAGCGCAGTCTCTCGAGATTGGAAGAAATGGGTTGGGTTGCGATGGTCGTGAGTTGCGCGATCAAGACGCCATCATGGATAGTTTAAGCCACGCCAGCTGGAATCGTCTTTTTCACCTGTATGATGCGATGAAATTGGGCATTCCAATTCGCAAGATTTATGAAGTCACCAAGATTGATCCGTGGTTCTTGCGTCAAATCGAGGAATTGGTTCAGTTCGAGGATGAGATTGGGCAATTCGATCTGAATTCGATGCCAAGGTCCCTCATGCTTGAAGCCAAGCAGAAAGGATATGCAGATAGACAAATCGCGCACATGCTGGATTGTGTGGAGTCGGAAGTTCATGCGCATCGTCTTTCTCAAGGAATCACTCGGACTTACAAGTTGGTCGATACTTGTGCCGCAGAGTTTGAGGCGAAGACGCCTTACTACTACTCGACGTTTGAGGACGAGAATGAGAGCATTCGAACAGACCGAAAAAAAATTGTAGTGCTAGGAAGCGGTCCAAATCGCATTGGACAGGGCATTGAGTTTGATTACTGCTGCGTACACGGAGTGCTAGCAGCGAAGGAATGCGGTTATGAGACCATCATGATCAATTGCAATCCAGAAACCGTTTCAACAGACTCGGATACGGCGGACAAATTGTATTTCGAGCCTGTATTCTGGGAACACATCTACGATATCATCTTGCATGAGAAGCCCGAAGGTGTGATTGTTCAATTCGGCGGTCAGACGGCACTTAAACTCGCTGAAAAACTCGAGCGATTTGGTATCCCAATCGTGGGGACAAGCTACCGCGCCTTGGATTTGGCAGAAGATCGGGGTTCATTTTCGACGCTTTTGCGAGATCAGGAGGTGCCTTATCCTGAATTTGGCGTGGTAGAAACGGCGGACGAAGCCAATGCCCTGAGCAAGACTCTCGGATTTCCTCTATTGGTGAGACCTAGTTATGTTCTTGGCGGACAGCGAATGAAGATAGTCATCAACGAGGATGAACTCGAGCGGCATGTCATTGATATTTTCCGGGATATGCCCGACAATAAGGTCTTGCTCGATCATTACCTGGATGGTGCAATCGAATGTGAAGCGGATGCCATCTGTGATGGCGATGAGGTGCGAATCATTGGGATCATGCAGCATATCGAGCCCGCGGGCATTCATAGTGGAGATAGTTACGCTGTATTGCCTCCATACAATCTTGGAGACTTGATCATTTCTCAGATTGAGGAGTACACGAAGCGCATAGCTCTTGCACTGGAAACAGTGGGACTGATCAACATTCAGTTCGCGGTCAAAGACGATAAGGTTTATATCATAGAGGCTAACCCGCGCGCATCAAGGACTGTACCGTTCATCGCAAAAGCATACGGTCAGCCGTATGTTAATCATGCAGCTAAAGTCATGATGGGTGAGGCGAAATTGAAGGATTTGCCATACAACCCGCAGTTGGACGGCTATGCGGTGAAAATTCCGGTATTTTCTTATGAGAAATTCCCAGAGGTTAATAAGGAATTGGGTCCAGAGATGAAGTCGACAGGGGAGGGCATTCGATTCATTCCCGACTTGCGCGATCCCTTTTTTCGCAAGGTATACAGTGAGCGAAATTTATACCTGAGCAAGTGACATGCTGGCTGGATTGATACGGACATTGGGCACCGTCATCATGGTGTGGTTTGTATTCCGCTGGTTGGATCGAATGTTCGGCGGTCGTCGCCGGCGAACGAGAAATACGGATGCGAATCCAAAACCCGGTGCAAATGCGGGTGGGAATTCCGCCCAAGCACCCCAACCGAAAGACACCAAACTGGGCGATTACATCGACTTTGAAGAGGTCGATGATTGATTGCGGTAAGCAATAAGTATTGCACGGGGTGGCGTGAAGTCATTCGCGCTTCAACGCAAAAAGTCCCCTGTATTCTGTGCTAACTTGCTCTGAATTCAACGGTAGAAACGAATGAAGGATCAAATAATTCCATTTTTGAAGCAGAACGGATTGCATGCACTCAGTATCCTCGTCTTTGTGGTCTTGAGCGTGTCATTGTTGTCCAAATCGTACGATGGTTATTCCGTACGTCAAGGAGATACCAAAAGCTTCAAGGGGATGAGTCGAGAGGCGAACGATCACCGGATTTTACATGGTGAGCCACCTGCATGGACAGGTGCTATGTTTTCTGGAATGCCCACTACCCATATCACGCCAAAAACTTCACCTTGGCACATTCCCCGTCGATTCCAGACCATTGGGATGAATGCTTTTCAGTCTTCAGGGGTATTCACATTCTTTATGGCCATGTTGTCCGCTTACCTGTTGGCGATTGCGCTGGGTGCATCCGTACCGGTAGCGATGCTCTGTGGCATTGGCTTTGGACTTTCTTCGTTTGAAGTTTTGTATTACTCGGCAGGGCACAACACGAAGGTGAGGGCCATTGCTTACTTGCCCGGAATTATCGCAGGCGTGATTTGGGTCTACAGGAGAAATTTAGGGTTGGGCATGGCGATTGCAGCGCTTTTTACCTCTCTGCACGTTTATGCGAATCACTACCAAATCACCTACTACCTGTTGTTTTTGTTGGTCGCGATTGGCATCGCAGAAACGATTGGAATTTTTAAACGGACACAAAATTGGAAAGCGACTTTATTGCCAGGGGTTGGGCTCTTGATCGCAGGACTCGTTGGTGCTCTTCCGAGCTTTTCTAATGTCCTTGAGACCAAAGGTTATGCGGAAGCGACCATTCGGGGTGAACGGATTCTGACCGACGACAATGCTGCAGGAGACATGGCCCCAGGTGAGTCAGGATTGGATCGCGATTATATTTTAGAGTACAGCATGTCTGATGGCGAGTGGTGGTCTATTATGTGCGCGGACATCAAAGGCGGTGGCAGTCCTCTGTATTGGGGAGAGCAAAAGTTTTCAGGCGGTGCGCTGTATTTTGGAGCCATTTTGTGTGCGTTGTTTTTCATCTTTTTGATTGCCGGAAGAGATCGCTTAAAATGGCCGTTGGTTGTGGTGACAGTTATGGCAATAATCCTTTCTCGAAGAGACGGAGGCATTTTGACAGATTTCTTCTTGGATTACATTCCTTTCTTCAATCAGTTTCGAGACACGAAAATGATGCTAATTCTTGTTCAAGTTGCAGTGTCGATTGGAACGGCTCTGGCGTTGGTAGAGATGGGTGAACTGATATCCAATGGAGGCGAAGAGTTGAAAAAGAGGAGAGTGTGGTGGATGGGTGCACTTGGTTTTCTTTCACTGATATTTGCCGCTTTTTATGCTTTGCCGGAGGTCTTCTTTGATTTTCAAACTTCGATCAAGCAAGACGTTGCCGTGGAGCAGCTCGGTTATCCAGAAGCTTTGAAGAGGAGGTTGGACATCTTTCGGTCAGATGTTGCCCGAACGCTGGGTTTGCTCGTTTTGACAGCAGGCGTTGTTGCTGCAGCACTGTGGCAGAAAATGACCATGCGTTGGGCGGTGATCCTTCTTGTGGTGGCCACGGCTTTTGACCTTTGGAATGTCGATCAACGTTATTTCAATGACGATAAAGTCAACGGTGTTTACCGGAATTGGGTCAAGTCATTTGATGCGCGTTTTCCGTTTGATCCTTCCCCACAAATGGGTAAAGTGTTGGCGGCTGAGTTCGAGGATTCGCAGGAAATGAATGCGCTGGCGGATCGGCTCTACGAAGGTTACCTTGATGCTTCAGACCGAGGCCATCTTTCGTTGAATCGACGGCAGAAAGAGAAGTTGCAATTGATTTCAAAGTACGGTGCCCTGCGCATGACTTCGCCGTTTCGAATCTTCAAATGGGAGAATCCATTCAATGACAGTTCACCGTCCTACTTTTTTCAATCTGTTGGCGGCTATCATGCGGCGAAGTTGCGCCGTTATCAAGACTTTATCGAGCGTGTATTGAGCCCAGAGCGTGATCGCTTCATTGCTCTTGCTCAGAATGGTCAGCTGCAGGAGGGGCTTTCGCAAATGGTTGGATTGCGGATGCTCAACACGCATTATATTTTGTTTGATCAATTCGAAGACCCGGTTCCGTTGCCGGATTTTTCAGGGTATGCATGGGTCGCAACAGATTGGGAAACTGCATCGAGTGATGACGAAGAAATTGCAATGACCGCTGCATTGAAATCCGTGAATTCGGGGGTCATTCATGCGGAGTTCACGAGCGAACTTGAAGGGCTCCTTCCGGGAGCATCCGGCACTGTGCAACTGTCCTCTTATCAGCCGGACTTACTTGAATACAGGTCCGATTTGGATGCGGCTGGATTGGTCGTGTTCTCGGAGGTGTGGTACCCCAAGTCATGGATAGCGACCATAGATGGTAATCCTGTGGAAACCATTCGAGCCAATTATGTGTTACGGGCCTTGAAGGTTCCTGCAGGTAGTCACGATATAGTTTGGCGTTGCGAGCAAAAGTCGTCTGCACTGCCAATGGTAGGCAATTTGTTATTCCTCATATTCATTTTGGGATCGTCGTGGTATGGAATTAAGAAACCCAAAACGGGATTTATTGAGCAAGCTTAAGGGGGGAATAGAACAAAATGTCAGCGTCCACTGGCATTGGAATGAGCAAGGCAGTCACTCAGTCGACTGGGAGGCTTGGAATGCATTGATCAAGGTTTCCAAAAGCTCCTCGATTTTCTTGGAGAGTCGAATGATGTTGAGTTTGATGAATTCTGCAGAGCGGAATATAGCAGCTGTGACATGGCACCAAGGCAAAGAATTGATTGGGATCGCCGTGGTCGAAGATGCCGTTGCAGAAAGCTTAAACTTGGATGGTCACATCTCTGTTAAGCGTTCGTGGTTTTCGTTCATCAGCCGTTGGCTTCATGGATCAGAAGGGAAATTCACGTTTCGTGTGCGCGTCATTGGGCCGGTATTAGGAAGTGGTTTGCACAGCTACCGTTGGGCTTCTCACGTATCTGAATTCGATCAGAGGCGGCTTTTAACCGAGACCATCTTCACGTCTCAAAGTGATTCTGGAACACGTATTCCACGGGTGGCCATGCTCAAGGATTTACCGGTTCATTACAAGGGACGAAGAAAGTCTTTGCACCCTGGATGGACGCCATTGGAATTTGATCCCGAAATGCTCTTGTACATCGATTCAGAATGGGGCAGCTTGTCTGACTATCTGGAGCAGATGACGACAAAGTCACGAACGAAGATCAAGCGTGTGCTCAAGGTTTCAGCGTCCTTGGAAATTTCCAATTGGTCCGAGCAAAAGGTTACGGCAGAAGCGGATCGGCTGATTTTTCTCTATCAAAAGGTATTCAATCGTTCCGGTTTTCGCCTTGGGCAACTGCATGCCGATGAGCTCATTGAATCCAAACGGTTTTGGGGAGATGATTTCGTCGTCAAAGGCTATGAACTCGAAGGACAGCTGGTTGGATTTCAATGCGCTTACATCGGGCAAGATGAAGTAGAAGCTTTTTTTGTTGGATTTGACCCTGGACTTGTAAAAAGTCACGCCATCTACCAACGAATGCTCGTTGAGTTTATATGCCTCGGGATCGATCACCACAGTGGCCGAGTGAACATGGGCCGAACAGCACTAGATATCAAATCTTCTGTCGGTGCGTTGCCACAGCGATTGCAATGCGATGTGCGGTTCAAAAACCCACTCTTTCATGCGGTTGTGAGCCGGTATACGAGAGGTTTTGATCCCGCGGAGCAGGTTTTAAAGAAGGCGTGGAAGGCGGATGCGTATGCGAAACGGAAGCATTTAGAAATCCATTCCGCCTGACTCGCCTCCAAAGTTACCTCCGCGCGGATAAGCGCCCCGACCAGCACGCTGCTCTAATTTACCCAGCTTCCAGGTCGCGGTCAAAAAGACGTTCTGGGATTCCCGTTTGAATCGGTTTTCTTGGTACAAATTGCCAAAGTCAGAGGTATAGGACCATTCGCGTGTATTGAAAACGTCACTCAACTTGAGTGCAATCGTCAAATTACCATCGAGGAGTTTGCGCTGAAGGTTGGCATCCATGTAAGCAAAACCATTGAATTGTCCTTGTGGGGTAATGGATGGACCGCGGTACATCCCATTCAATTGCCACTTCCATTTCTTGTCTTCACCCCAGGACTGATTGGCGAAGAAATTGAGATTGTAGGACCAACCTTGCGCATCGCTGGCGAACTCGACATCACCGACTTGGTTCGATAGATGATAGAAGGAGCCTGTGAATCTAAATTGGCCAGCGCCTGGAAGAGGGACCATGAGAATGACCTCAATTCCTTCATCTCTCCGGCTGCCTTGATTCCACCAACTCGAAGTACGGATCCCAGCGGAGTCAATGTTGGAGTAACGTTGAATCAAATCATCTGTTTCCTTGACAAAAAATGAGGTGGTCAACGACTTGCGTTTGCGGGACCACTGATGTCCAATCTCGTATGAGTTGGTGTATTCGGGCCGCAATTCAGGATTGCCAACGCGCAGATTTCGGCTGTCACTGTCGTCGAGGAATGGTGTTACAGATCGTCCGCGAGGTCTGTTGACGCGGCGGCTGTAACTGGCAATCCAGCTGACTTCATCATTGCTCTGACGAGAAACATTGATCGAGGGATAGACCGAGAAGTAATTGTTTTCAAAAGCCTGGTCGTTCTCCCACCGCGCACCGGTAAATACTTGTTCCAGTCTCAGCCCCGCTTGCGTTCCCCAGGTTCCCCACTTTCGTCCGTAAGTCGCATAGGTAGCATGGACGTCTTCGCGGTATTCAAAGTCAAATGACCGGGCGATGGGGTTGGTCGGAATGTATATGCCTTGTGACCAGAAGGATGAGTCAGAATAGAGGTAGTCGAACTTATCGTCTTTGCGCGACAAATTGGACTTCAGGCCCCATTCGAGTTTGCCTTCATTCTCCAGAGGTCTTTCAAAGTCTAACTGAAGGACCGTGCGCATCGAACGATTTTCTTGCAAATTGGTGTCCCGAACCGTTGCAATCGCAACGCCGTCCGTTTCGAGTATCGATTCCTCTTGAATGAATTCGTCGGAGGAGGATGCTGAGCCAGAGTAGCGTACTCGAAGCCGAAGGAAATGGGATGGGTTCTGATTGTATTCTTTGCGGTAACCGAGATCAGCGTCGAAACCTTTGCTGGCGTCCAATTCTTCAGAGGAACGGAGACTATTGAATTCTGTCCCCGTGCTCCAGACTTCTTCATTCGTCAATCCGTTGTTGCGTTTATTATCGCTCTGGTTCACATTGATATTTGCTGAAAACACTTCGCTCTTGGAGGGGTACCATTCCATCCCGATTCGTCCGTTGACGCTGGTTCGAAGCTGATCACCGTCTCGGGTTTGATCCAAAAGAGATACACTGTCTACGGTGAGCGTGCGGGAGGATTCACCTTCGCGGAATAAGTCGCGTTGGTTCCAACTGGCACTGCTGAAGACGCTGAATTTATCGTTTTTGTAGTTCAGTGAAACTGAACCGTTGTGATTGTCTCCCGTTCCTGCTGTTCCCTGCAATTGTCCGTGAAAACCCTGCAGTTTGTTCTTCTTAAGGATGATATTCAGGATACCGGCCATGCCATCCGGGTCATATTTGGCAGAAGGATTGGTGATGATCTCAACGCGGTCGATGCTGCTTGCTGGAATTTGCTCAAGGAACGCATTTTGCGCTGCACCTGCCAAACCAGACGGGCGTCCGTCAATGAGGATTTGCACTTGTGAGGAGCCCCGCAGCGATACATTTCCGTCAATATCTACAGCTACAGATGGTACATTGACAAGGATTTCAGATGCATTGCCGCCTGCTGCTGATAAGTCATTGCCCACGCGGAATACGCGGCGGTCGATGAGCATCTCAAGTGTGCTAGCGTCAGTCGCCACGACGGCTTCCTCCAAGTCATTCACCTTTTTATCGAGTGCAATGTAGCCAGCGTCATGTGCAATGGAGGTTTTGGGTGTTAACGTGATGGTTTCGGACTTGAAGCCTTCATATCCCATGAATTGAACATTGAGGGTGTATTTGCCTAGAGGGAGCTCGGTGAGAGAAAATTGCCCTTCTTCATTGGCCAATTGACCTGCGACTATGCTACTGTCTCGAATGGCGAGAAGAGCCACTGAAGCAAACGGAATGGGACTGGTTCCATCGGCTTCTACCACCACACCTGAAACGGAGGCGATTTCCGGCCTGTATCGCTCTCCTCCGGTTGGACGTTGTGCCAGAAGTGCGGAAGAGCTGGCGAGCCCAAAAACTGCAATGGTAAAGAAGTTGCAAAGCCTCATTTTAATGCTTTTCATACAACGTAAGAACGACTCTAGAAGCGAAAGGTTCTAACATGTACGACGATTTACACGAGGGTTTAAACGACGGGCCAACCATCTCGAACAATCGCCCCGCGGATGATTTCATGCCATTGGCCTGCCCGCATTTCCACTTGCGCGACCATGATGTGCTTCCATTTTTCCAATGCCGTCAATGTGTCGTCCATGGTTTTGATTTCGTTTGCTTCATCTAATTCGTGACGCGTTCGAAGCCAGTGCCGAGCGGGAATGATAATCCAAGAAGCCTCAGCTTGCCAGATGGTGGGCCATTCACTTTGGGTGCACCACCACCCCGTGGAGACTTTGAAGTGCGCATGATGAGGCAGTTGCGCTCTGGTGATTTCGCGAAAATGGACAAAAAACCAGCCTTTGATCCATGCGGCACGGGCATTCACTTGAATGCCCCTTGCGCGCAAGATTGCCTGCGCCTCAGGTGTCTGGTCTAGATTTAACTGGGTCGAAAGTTTGCCCAGTTTCAAGTCAAGTCGATCCGAGGGATCCATTCCAATCCAATCAGACCATGCCCGCGAATTGCCCGTTTGCAGGTAGAACTTGCAAGCCAGTTCGAGGTGGGTCACCTCTTCCGTTTCGTGGTCTTGCACGATAAGATCCATTTCACCGAGGGTCCGTTTTTTGCCTTGGACGATGATGTTTTTGGCCAAAACCGTGTATTCAGGGCTTGCTTCAAACCACCAATTGACAAGACGCTCAAAACGTTGGCCTAGGCGTAAGGGTTTTGTTCCGAGGATTGACGCCTCAGGCTGACTTATTTGTGCCCATTTTGGGCACTGAAGTTGCATCGAACGAAGCGCTTGAAGATGATAATTGGAAGACCATAATGCAGGCAACTGATTAGAATCTCCATCCATCAAGGGCACGCTACCGATTGTCCAAGCCAATTCTTGCCAGATGGCATGGGGGCAGGCGTCTTGGATGTTTTCGAGGGAAGGATCCCATTGATCGGCTTTGGTCATCGCGGATATTCTATCTTCACGGCCAAATTAGATTGGAAATCCATGCGAACCGT
>Ga0206677_10002851_pt1 | contig 14894 bp, 21 predicted proteins | sample M130m12015metaG_FD_155475 | JGI IMG/M metagenome (GOLD analysis project Ga0206677, IMG submission 155475) | Ammonia-oxidizing marine archaeal communities from Monterey Bay, California, United States - M1 30m 12015 | ecosystem: Environmental > Aquatic > Marine > Intertidal zone | place: USA... | reverse complement strand
CACAAGGTTGTGCACCAGGTCAAACACCTGTAACCGAAGGAGATTAAATTATGAGTGAAAAAAAAGAAGGATTCTTTTCACAACTTAAAAATCAAATCATAGCTGGTGTAGGAGTAATCCTCACCGGCCTTGGTGGTTTGTTTATGGATGAGGTAAAATCATTCATTGGTATTGAAGATAGTGAAGCAGCAATAGAAGTGGTTCAAGAACAAAACGTAAATGTAGAAGGACCTACTATTAATGTTATCATACCAGAACAAAAGAAAGATACAGTTGTAAAAAAAGTATATATTAAACCCAAAGTAAAGAAAAAAGAAAAAGAAGAAGAAATCGATTGGTAAATTGAAAAAATTAAGGAGAGATTATGAGAAATGTTTTGAAAAATAACCCAATTACAATGATGTGGAATCAGGCTGAAAACCTATTAGATTACACACTTGCACTTTGGGCTACGGCATTGATGGCACTTGCACTTAGTGGTATATTAGCATTAATAATACAACTAATTACAGACCCTGCATCATTTGATAATGCTACATTTGGTGTATTTGATACACTAGGAAGTTAAGTTTATAATAAAAGGAGAGATTATGGAAATATTAAAAATGATTTTTATGGAAAGAGCATCAGACTATAAAATAGTAGATGTAGTTGTAAAATTTTGGTTGGCAGTTTTGTTAGTAATGTGGGTACTCGGAATGGGTTCAATACTAATCCACTTAATACAAAACCCATCAGCATTTGATAATGCAACATTTGGTATATTTGATACACTAGGAAATTAAATATGAAAAAAATATTATTGATAGGACTACTTCTGATAGGAGTAGTTTCTTATGGACAGACAATTGGTAAAGTACAAGCTGAAGAATATGTAGCAGAATTCGAAAAGAAAAAATCTATCGATGATGTTTCAGATTATTGGGGTGATATGTTACCAGTTGCTTTACTCAACGTTGGTATATCTGATGATTTATATGAGATGTATCCTGAGTTAAGAGATGGTAGAGTAGGATTGGGATTAACCAACATAGTAATTGAATACTTGGATTGGACAAACCGATTTGAATTTGTAGAAGAAAAATCTGCAATAAAGGATAGAATGAAATCACAATGGGTTGCATCAAGAAAAGGTGTTTCAGAAAACCAAGTTTATGGATTAGGTAAAATTAAGTTAGCAGAATATTTCGTTACAATAGAGATATATGACTTCTCTGTTTCAGAGGATGAGGTTTTATCACTTAAAGAAGGTTCTAAACAAACACAAACAACTCGTTTAGGTTTACAGGTTAGGTTTACTAATGCTACAAATGGTACATACTTTGTAGGCTCTGGTCTTGGTACTGCAAAGACAGTAAAGACTCAAGAGGGTTTGCTGGGGTTAGATTTGGATGAAATAAAGTTCAGACAATCGGCAATTGGAGTATCTACCAGAAAAGCATTGGAAACCGCTTCTGCGAGGATAGTAGCGAGGATGATTCGAAAAAGAATATTTGAGAACTAGGAGGATATATTGAAAAAGCTCCTAATTTCTTTATTCTTATTTGTAAGTAGTTTCACTTATGGGCAGGTGTTTACACAAACATTTGTAGATAGATGTACTAATGAAGTAAAAGTTGTTACAGCAAACTTTGCAACAGGTAGTGCAGTAGTATCTTTCTACGATAGAGTTAGGGTGTTTACATATCAAGAATACCTAAATGGTGAACTACATTCATGGTTAGGTAGTACTTATGCATGGTGGACTTCATTATCCCCATGTTCTACAACAACTCAACAAGCACAAAATGCACAAAATCAAGCCAATCAAGCTCAAAATCAAGCTAATCAAGCATCAAATGCTGCAAACAATGCAACAAACAATGTAACTAATGCTACCCAAAATACTGGTACAACTGGTACGGCAAATACTGGAACAACAAATACTGGTTCAAGTGGTGGTGGTTCAAGTGGAACTACTAATAGTGGTTCAACTAATAATAATTCAGGAGGCTCAAGTAATGGTAATTCAAACAATACTAACAATAATTCCGGCTCGGGTGGTTCAGGTGATTCCGGCTCTTCGAGTGGCGGAAGCGGAGATACGTCAGGAGGTTCGGACTCGAACTCTGGCTCGGATTCAAACTCGAACAACGGCTCAGATAGCTCAGGACAAGACTCATCGGGCGGTAGTTCGGATGATTCGGGAGGAGGAGATGTAGATAATAGTGGAAGTGGAGACTCCGATTCAAGTGGAGACTCTGATTCAAGTGGTGATTCCGATAGTGGAAGTGATGATTCTGGTGGAGATGATTCTAGTGGTGATGATGATTCTAGTGGAGATTCCGATAGCGATTCTGATTCTGATTCCGATAGTGATTCTGATTCCGATAGTGATTCTGATGAAGGTAGCGATGAGTCATCTGAAGAAGAATCATCAGAAGAAAGTTCAGAAGAAGAATCAAGTGAAGAAGAAAGCTCTGAAGAAGAATCTGAAGAATCGGAAGAGAGTGAAGAAGAATCCGAAGAATCTGAAGAAGAAAGTGAAGAGGAAGAATCTGAAGAAGAATCCGAAGAGGAAGAAGAATCAGAAGAGGAAGAGGAGGAATCTGAAGAGGAAGAAGAGGAAGAAGAATCAGAGGAATCCGAAGAAGAAGAAGAGGAGGAAGAGGAAGAGGAAAAGAAGTTTATGCCTATACAATTAAAGGCAGATGTATTATCACAACAATCACCTCTTGGTACATATGATGCAGTTCTTAATATAGGAGCATCTCGTAGTTCAATCTATGGTGATGTTGCATATACAGCAAATGTAATGGTTTATGATAATTTACAACAAATAACTTTTATGGCTGCTCGTTCTAAAGTTAATATGACTGAAGATTATAAAATAAAGAACGTATCAGCAACTTCAGTTGGATATTCTAATAACTATGGATACTCAACCTTAATGTTATCTAAATCTCTAATGAAGCCTTTTGAGAATGGGTTAACAGTTGGAGCTGGATTATCAGTTGGAACTACGTTTATATCATATCCAGTTAAAGAAAACTTTATGATATCATATAATGTACTTGCAACCAAATCATTCCAAATAGGAACTCGTATAACTTATTCACCAGCAATCATTTGGACACAAACTCCATTTATGAGTGCAGAGGGTGGAGTAGGTTTAGAAAAAACTTACTATAAAGAACATCCTTTTGGTATTAAATTAGAAAATGCATTGAGAGGTTCTCGAATCCATGGAATGGGAATTATAGCAAACTCATTTACAGTACAACTTACACAAAGATTTTCATTCAATGTAGGATGGACTGCAATCAAATCAACAGACATAAACATACCTTTAATAAACTCATTTATGATAGGTTCTAAAATTCCATTATAATTATTAGTATGAAGAAACTGTTTACATTAATATTATTTTTACTTTCCTTTATAGGATTCTCACAAAGTGGAGAAGGATACTTAGATTACGAATCTTGGCAGAGTTGTAATGGATGTTCATGGACATTTAATGGTAATGTAGTATATGGACATATAGGTTCTAAACATGAATTTAATTCTTGGATGGGAGTTACTGATAATGATACTAAACCACAAGCCGTAGTTATTGATGGAAATGCTAAGACAACCAAACTAAATAGTGGTGAAACTTTAGCAGGTAGTACTGGTGGATTTGGTCCAGATATTAATTCATATGGTGGTAGACCAACTGGTACATCACAAGGAGAAAGATATGTAGTTGACTATTGGGGTTGGTTTTATGCAAATTCAACTGGTAGTTACCAATTCAAAACATCATCAGATGATTCACATGAATTTTATTTAGATTTAGATGGCAATGGTACATTTGAAAACGCAGAACTAATAACAAAAAAATATAATGGTAATGGTTCTAACACCTCTTCTAATATCTCACTTACAAGTGGAACTTGGTACAAGTTAAGAGTAAGATATCATGAATGGACTGGTAATGATTACCTCATAGTAAGGTATGTAAATCCTGCTAATATTAGTAGTCAAGCTTGGAGAATACTTGGTTCAAGTGCAGCAACTACTGCTTGGGGTGATAAAGTAACAAATATTGACCCATCTACTCCTACTTTCGCTTCAACAGTTAATGATGGACCGAATGCAGTAACTTACAAATCATTTAAGATTAATGATTATGCTAATAACAATAATCAAGGGGAATATAATGCTCACCCTCAGAGTGCATCTGATTTCGATGCTATGTTTGATTATGCTAACAAAAATACTACTACTTGGACACATTGGGGTAGAGATACAGCAACTAAAGCTTTAACTTGGCCTTGGCCTAATATTTTACCTCGTACATCTGATAATAATAACTTTGGATGGATAATAGAAGGTTATTTTGTACCCCCAACATCTGGTACCTATAAATTTCGATTAAACTCAGATGATAGAAGTGATTTGTGGTTTGATGCAAATGATGATGGAACAATTACTAATACTGGTATAGGATTAGGTAATGGAGCAAGAGATGTTGATATAACAAATTTAACTGCAGGAGTATCATATAAGTTTAGAGTTAGATACGAACAAGGAGTAGGGGGAGCTAACTTAAAATTAAAATGGAAATCACCAGAAGATGTAGCAGCAGGAGCAGATTGGGCTTTCAATGCTAATTCAATTTATAGTATAGATGCTGATAATTATGTTGTACCTTTTCACTATGATGTAAACTATAAGTTTAGAAACATGGATGAAACTGGTTTTTCTGTTAATACTTATTACGAAGTATCTTCATCTGAAATCGCTAAAAACTCAAACTCAAATACAATCTCATTAGATGGTAATGGTGAAGCATCAATTACCTCTCAAGTAGATGAAGATTTAGTTGGACAAGGTAAATACAATATTACAGCAACACCAGGAAATGTAGAATGGGTTGTAATATATTCACCAATGTTAACAAACAAATATAAATACAGAATTGGTTTAGATGTTAGGGAGTTTCCAAGTGGTGTAGATTTGGATGATGTTAATAATATAGAATTATTAGATTTAGTTGATACAGATGGTACATCAAGTTATTTAGGAACACCAGGTTATGCAAACTCTTGGGCAACTACAACATCAGACCAATATTGGAATAACTTTAATTATTGGACTTGGAGTACAATTCCTTTTTCATCATCAAATTATTCTTCAAGTATTAGAAGTGCTAGTGGTTATCATGCACTAAAAGTAGAATTAAATTTCACAGAAGTAACTGCATATAAAACTCAGTATGTGGTTTTTGATTCACCTTCAACATCTGAATTAGAATCAACAGTAGATGATGTATTCACAGTAGCAGATGTTGCAATGGCATTTAATGAATTAGCAGGTGGTGGAATCAATGGTGGATTAAAAGGAGATTTTGATTACAATGTTCAGTATGCAAATGCAGATGTAAGTAGAGATGGTGTATTTGATTTCAAAGATACACAAATAATGTTAGATTTTCTAAATGGTGGAACTATGTTTGATGCATCTTATCTTGCAGCAGTAATGTCATTAACAGAGGTGAGTGATTATAATTCTATGACATCTACAAATTGGACAAACTATGGTACAACTCGTACAATGTTCCCACTTGGATTAGTAACTGGTACTAACACATATGATAAGAGTATTGCAGTACATTGGAAAGGAGATGTTAATATGTCTCATTCTCATTTACCATCAAATGTACAAGTTACAAGTATGGCTAGAAATATGACAATAAGTAATTCTTCAAAATCTATACAGAATCAGTTTGAAGTAGATTTAGATATCCAAAAGATTGAAGATGAAATTATGGTAACTTTAACAGTACCAGAAAATACAAAAAACATAACTGGTTCTGAATTTAGAGTAGGATATGATAATAGTAGAGTAATATTTGATAGAATAGAAAGTGATTCTGATTTACAATCCTTCTCAGCAAAAAGAAGTTCTTATGTAAAGTTGGGTTCAATATCTACTGATGGTTCTCAGAATCTAAATGGTGGTATAGAATATAAAATATACTTTAAGGAAACTAATAATCTTGATTCTTTCTTAGGATTAGTTTCAATATTAAAGGTAGAGTTAGTTAAAAAAGATGGAACACAAATAGGGGTAATTGTAAAATGAGAAAATATTTAATACTTTTATTGTTTCTTTTATTTTCTTGTGAAAAAGATTTCATAGATGAAAATGTTATTTCAATTCCAAGGGAAGATAGAATCTTTGCTGTAACTCAAAGTTCAGTAGTTGATAATCAAAGAATATTCTTCAACATTGAATCCAATGGAGAACATACTCTTGCTATAAAAGATTTAGAAACTAATTCTATATTATCTAAAGAAACCTTTACACCAAAAAATGGTATTGGAATGAATGATAAAACTCTTTACATCAAATCATTACCCAAGAAAAAGTTAGAACTTCAATTAATATTAACTGATAAGGTTATAAAATCAACGTTTATAATCGTAGAGTAATATATATATTCATATAAAAAACACGAATATACAATGCCAAAATTAAAACCAAGTTCCAAAGAATATATCAAAGTTAATAACAAACTCACTAATAAGTTTCAGATTAAACACTATACTCCATCTGGAACATCAACTCAAGAGTTACTAAAAATGTATGAATCCCCTTCTTATAAAAAGAAGAAAGAAATGATTCGATTAGAACTAGTAAAACGAGGAGCCCTATAATGGGAAAACTTAAAGAAAAAATAATTGAAAAAGGAAGTGGTTTAGTTGCTAAATCAAAAACTAAAAAACAATTAGAAAAGATATTACCAAAGCCTTTAGCCAAACAAATCTCAAAAAAAGTTGGTAAAGGGGTAGAATCAATTACATCTAAAGCGATAGATTTGTGGAATAAATTTAATAAATAAAGATTACTACATATTTATACCAGTATGTTTATATTCACAGAAGAAAATATTAGTAGTATCAAAAATACAGTTTATACTAAGGATGGTGTAAAAGATAAACACGCTAAGAAAATTGAAGGAATCAAAGATGGTTTATTGAAAGATTTTAATTACTCTAAATACAAAGTAAAAAATCCTCCCAAGAATACTTCTATGATAGTTTATAATGAACTACAATATCTAAAAGATTTACCAGAAGATGATACATATGTTGAAGAACACGATGATATTGAAAAAGTATTTGAACAAATTTGTAAAGAAAACAACGTAGAATATCCAAAAGATTTAGTAGAAAATTTAATAAAATCAGCCGCTGGTATTATATTAGACTTAAAGTATCATTATAATAGACCAAGACCATTTCAATTAGCATCACACTATAATATGAAATTGGGTGAGCATGTTATGGAATCGATGAAAACCCCTTCTTACCCATCAGGACACTCGGCACAAGGTATATTGGTGGGGAAGGTATTACAAACCAAGTTACCAATCAATACAGATGCATTTATAGAAGCAGGAAAACGAATATCGTATAGTAGAAATGTAGGAAGAGCACACTATCCATCTGATTCTAAATTAGGAGAAATAATTGGTAGTTCAATGTACGAACACATAAAACACAAAATTTAATATTTATTAGTAAAGGAGCATAAAATGGCATATGGAATAAAAAAATCTGAAAAAGTACAAGCTCAAAGTGGTGATTCAATCACATTAGAATCTGCATTCACTCATGATGATTTGTGGACACTTGGTTCCGGTTCAGTAGACGAATCAAAAATAATAGAATTTCATGATGGAACTGAATCAGTATTTGAGGCAACTCAATTAGAAAATCATTCACAAGAATTGACTTCTTCTATTATATACAAAATTACACTTGATAGAGCAGTATCCGAAGGAGATGTAACTAAAAAAGAAATATATGCGGGTGGTGATTGTGAAGTATTAGTAAATAAAAAAGAATGGGTTTCTCTTAAATTATTGCCAAAGGATAGTAAAGTTTTTGATTCCAGTGCACTATCAAGTGGTCTAAGGATAGGAACTATATTAGTTTTAGAAATAGAAAAAATTGAAGATAATACAGATACCCTTTACAGGCCTAAATCTTGGGATTCTAACCTTACTACATTATTTGTAGGTGGAATTCTTATGAAAGTATAAAAACAACAATAAATGGTTACAAGTTTATCAACATCTTTCATTTCAGTATTTCCTGGAGATGAAGAAATATCACAAATATATACAGGAGTGATATGTGAAGCTATATATTTTAACGGAACATTAGATAGAGAAAAAATTTATCGAAAAATTAAGGATAAGAGCTCTTATTATTTACTTAATTATGCCTTTGATAATACAGAAAATATACATATCCCAATTTCAACTAAAACTTATAGATTAAATTCAGATTATAGATATTTACTTGAAGAAGTATATCCAAAAGATATCCAAATTGGAGATAAACTTGTCAACTCTAGTTTTTGGAAAAAATATAAATCTATTTGTATAGATAAAGATAGTTATGGTGATGCTGAATATCTTATACTAAATACAGATGGAGTGTCGGTTGATTCAATTAAACATATTGATGAAGAAGAAGAGGTATATAATCTTACGTTTTACAATGATGAATCTATTAAATCAGTATTTGTTGATACATTAATGATTAAGAATGTAGTAGATGAATAATTTATTTATAAATATCTTTATACTTATATAGAGAAAGGCTTAGAATAAACAGTAAAAAGGAATAAGAATACAATGAAGCTATCAGAATTCAAAGAAAAAGTAACACAAGTTCTTAGAGAAAGAAGTATTAACGCTATCTCAAAACTACAACAAAAGAATCTTGATGCAATTTCTAAAGCATTAGAGTTTTACAAAAAGAACAAACATACAGATAAAAAAGAACCATTTATTAAATTACTTAAGAAACTTGGTAAAGAAAAAGAAGCTCTTGCAAAAGAACTTGATATGAAAGTTAGTGGTATGTATAAAAATGCTGAATACAAAGGTGAATCAGTTGAGGAATCTATAAACGAAGGACCATCTACTGAAGAAAAAAGAATTGCAATGTTGGCTGTTAGAAAACAAGCTAAATATAGAAGTGTAAGTTTGGAACAGGCAATACAAGACCAAATCAATGCTCTTGAAGAATTAAAGAGAGATGCTAAAAGAGGTAAACTAAAGTGATTAAACTTAAAAACATATTAAGTGAATCAAACGTAGAACTTGGTAAAGTTTATTCTAACCCTTATGCAACTGCATTCAAACCACAGGAAAGTATTAAAGAACAAGAAACTATTAAAGAAGATGACCATGAAGTTGGTATGGGATTATCATCCTTAAAATCATCAGTTCGTTCCGCTAAAATCATATATGATAACATAAAAAAAAGAAACATTGAAGATTTAGATGGTTGGGTTCAAGAGAAAATGACCTTAGCATCCGATTATCTTAAGAGTGTTGCTGATTACATGGAAGATTTAGACGAATACGATAAAGATGGAACAGATACTAACTAATCATAATCATATAATGGAATTACTTGGAGCCTTCCTCACTGGTGTAGTGGGACCGATAATGTATCTACTTATCAGTAGACATTTGCAGAAAGAACGAAATAAGAAAAGAGATGTTGTAAAAGAAAATATATCAAGTGTTTCTTTAATATCAGATGAACTCGAAGAAATTAGAGAAGATTTCAATGGAGATAGAGTTTGGATTGCTCAATTTCATAATGGTGGTAACTTCTACCCCACAGGTAAATCAATTCAAAAATTCTCAATATTTTATGAAGTAACAAAAGCAGGAGTTTCTTCAGTATCTCACACCTTTAATAATATACCTTGTTCACTTTATCCTAAAACATTTGAACATACAATGCATGGAAACAATATTTTTATTCAAGATTTCAAAGACCCTAAAGTTGCAACCTATGGATTAAAAGGAGCAGCTGAATCTGTTGGTACAAAATCTACATACTTAGTACCACTATTTACCTTAGATGATAAATACATTGGAAACATAGGAATGGATTATGTTGGTAAGAAAAAGAAACTAACCAAAGATGATTGGGAACATTTCCAAATCAAAGCTGGTAGAATAGCAGGATATATTTCGAATCACTTAAAAACTGCTTGAAAATGAAAAAAAAGAATATTTACTTTTCTCAAGTAAATTATTCAACTGGTTCTGGTAAATTCAAAGGTTATTGGTTTCCTTACTCAGTTGCCACCATCTGGGCATACGTTCAACAATTTGAATGGGTAAATGATAACTTCCAACTACAAGAATTACTTTTCAAACGAGAAACACCTGAAGAACTATTAGATAGAATAGAAGAACCTCATATCTTCTGTTTTTCTAATTATGTTTGGAATTATGAGTATAACAAAAAGGTTGCAGAAGCAGTAAAGAAAAGATATCCAAACTGTTTAATATCTTTCGGTGGACCACAAGTAACTAAAAAAGCAAAAGAGCAAAAGTTATTTGAGAAAAATCCTTACATTGATTCTATATCACTTGGTGAAGGTGAAAGAAACTTTTCATTATTATTAGAAGATTACTTAAAAGGTGAAGTAAAACAAATATATTCATTCGATAGATTACAAGAATTAAATTTCCCATCACCATATGGATTGGGATTATTTGATAGAATGATAAAGGAAAATCCCACATATAATTGGAATGCTGTATTAGAAACAAATAGGGGATGTCCATTTAAGTGTACTTTTTGTGATTGGGGTAATCTAACTTATTCTAAAATTAAAAAGTTTAACTTGGAAAGAATCTTTGAAGATTTAGAGTGGATGGGTAAAAACAAAATTGGGTATGGTATTATAGCTGATGCAAACTTTGGTTGTTTCAAAGAAAGAGATATGTATATCACAGAAAAAATGGTAGATGTTCAGAAGAAATATGGATATCCTGAAACAGTTGATGCATCATGGTATAAAAATCTGAGTAAAGAGGTAATAGATATCGTTAAGAAGTTCGTAGAGAATGGTTTTAACAGAGGATTTTCACTTTCCCTACAAAGTATGAATGAAGAAACTTTGGAATCCATAGAACGTGCGAATATGAAGCTAAACAAGTTCAACGAAATACTTGATTTATGTAATGAACAACAGATTCCATCATATACTGAATTGATTCTTGGATTACCACATGAAACAAAAGATACTTGGATTCGAGGTATAACTAAATTGGTAGAAGCTGGACAACATAACTCAATAGAATCTTGGTTAACACAAATGTTAGAAAACTCACAGTTAAATCAAGAAAGAGATGAACATGAGTTTGATACTGTATTTTTAGATAACTACTATACTTCACAAGAAGATTTTGTAGAAGAGAAGGCAGAAATTGTCAGAGGTACAAAATATATGCCATTCAAAGATTTAATTGATTCGTGGATGTTTTCTTGGTTAGTAACTAATTTACATATCTATGGGTGGACTCAAATATATTCTATATTTTTAAGAAAAAATAAAGAAATAACCTTCGAAAGATTTTATAGAGATTTGTTAGATAGTATAAAATCAGATAAGTCGATTGTTGGTAAGGAATATAGAAAAACAAAGAAAAGAGTTACTCACTATTTGGAAGGAAAGAAAACAGTAGATTATTCTGGTCATACTTTACTTTGGGATTCACAGCAAGAATTTCATAAAAATAGATTAGATGTATTATCATTTACTAAATCTTTCTATGAAAAATATGATAATACTTCTGATGTTATTCGTGCACAAGAGCACTTTGTTACTGAATACGGTGTGAAGGAAATGACTATTTCTTTGAATACTAATATTTATGAGTACTGTTATAAAAATATCCCTCTTAAGAATAAATCTAAAACATATAAGCTCAAGATAAAAGAGCCATATGATACTGAAGATGATTACCTTAGAATGTTTTACTTCAAACGTAGACAGGGTTGGGGAAAATATAAGATAATAAATTTATGATAGAAATAGGTTATAAAAATGGTGAAAAAATACTAGTTAATTTATTTGATAATCCAATATCAAAAAAACTAATAGATACATATTCCAACTCACCTACTGATTCGTATGAACAAATCAGTGCATATAATCTATTCAATAATAATTACGATAATAGAAACGAAAATACAGATATCATATCTAAACATTGGGGTGAAATACTTAAAGGTTTAGATGGTATGAAAGAACTTGGAAATGCGGTAAACGTAAACTTTCCAAATGAATTTGATTTCTCACAAGAAACATTAAATACTCTACATAGAATTTTTACATATGTAGATTTATATCATTTTAATGAAATATCTGAGTACCCATATTGTGATAACTATTCACATCCTACTAATGTTTCTTGGGAAGAGTATCATAGTGTAGTTGATAAAATTAACTGTGGAGTTCATAGTTTAGAATCGTGGGTTAAACCAACAGATAATCATATTTTTGCAAGGGAAAACTTTGATGTACCTAGTATATTATACTGTGTTAAAAATTACAGTACGTTTAATATGAATTGGTGTGAGTTCGATAGTGAAGAATATAAACAAAACTTTAATTTTTTATCATATGATAAATCTAATCTTGTTATTTTAAGAGAAACAATTCTTGGCAAATCACCACTAACTTCCTTTATCAATGATGATAATCCAACTCTACCAGATTGTACAGGAAGATTTGCAACAGATGGTTCTCTTTCTATATTGTTAGATGATGACTTACAAAAACTATATAAATCTGATAATTTTAATTCTTGGTGCTCTAGTTATGGAAAAACTCCAAGTGATTTTCCACTTGAATTTGCAATAGGATATGTAGAAGATTCATCAAATGAATTAGAATATTTTTTAGATAAAGAATCAGAATTACAATCAATTAAATGGATATAATATGTACGATAACTTACACCATCATTTCAAATTCTTAAAACCAGATAAAATACCCGAGTCTTTCAAGCATACTGTGTATGATAGTTTGATGGAAGAAGATATTCAAGGGTATGGAAAAAGAACACCATGGCCAGAAGATTTTCATTTACATGAAAAAGATAGATTACTTTCTTTATTAGAAAAAGATAGAGAAAGATTTGAAAAATACAATTGGATTGATGAGAATAACAACCTTATTTTTCCAACATACGATTGTGATTGGTTTGGAATGAGAACTCATTTAACTCCTAAAGATGGTATGAGTTTGGCTTTGGGATGTAGTTACACTTTTGGTTTGGGTAATCATATTGACCAAATTTGGCCAAGTTACTTATCAAAAGAATTGAACATTGATATAATGAACTTAGGAGTATGTGGTGGTGGTGTAGATACTTGCTATCGATTATTAAAAGCATGGACAAATGATTTTTCAATTAAAAATGTATTTATCCTAATTCCTGGTTGTTATAGATATGAAAGATTGTATAGTAAATCAGTAGGTGGTGTAAGACATATAAGATTATTACCTAACTATTCTGACCTTACTAAAGAAGAACAAAAAATATATGATGTTACTTGGAGTAAAGTTGAATCCTTGGATGAAAATGTTTTCATTAATTTTCACAAGAGTCTTGAAGCAATTAAATACCTTTGTATTAAAAATAATATAAGATTATACGAATACTTAAACCCTACATTCTATCTTCCTCATGAATCACAACATTTTCAATGGCCAATAACAAAATATACATCATTTTGTTCAGTTCATCATGGACCAGAAATACAAGAATTTATTACTGATAAATTTATTGAATTATATCAAGCTAAACTATAAAAATAATCCACTTTTTGCTTGGCAGTCTCGATTTTTTTTCGTATATTTACTATGTAAATAAGTTAAAATATGAAGTTAAAAGATATACAAAAAATAGTTGACGAAGTTTTCCCAAAACTTGAGAAACATTATGGTTACTCAAAACACTTTCCTGATACTACTCCGTATATCGAATATGAAACTTCTATCTATGGTAGATTAAGTGGTGAAGAAGATGATGGTGAGATGGGAGAAGAAACACCAGATGCTGAGTTTGATAGAATTGATAACTCAATTGTTATTTACTATCCTAAGATGAAATCTAAAAGACATATCGTGGAAACTTTAGTTCACGAATACCAACATTACTTACAATCTCCATCTTGGATGACAAGATACTACAATATGGGATTCAGATACGATAATCATCCATATGAGATTGCAGCAACAAAAGAAGAAATTAATTATAAAATATTTATATGATAGATACTTGGACTAAAAAACAATTTTTACAAGTAATGAGTGATGCTTACAAAGAGGCTCATGGTATAAGACCTCGTGGTATTAATTACGAGGAATGGAGTACCGAAGAACTTAAAATAGAGTTCTTAACTCTTTCTCAAATTTCAGCTGATAATGAGCAATGGGAAAGGGAACTCTAAAAAAATCATTAGATGTTCTCAATGTGATGAGGAATTCTCAAATGGTTATGATTATAGAATGCATTGGGAGAAAGAACACTTTTATCCATATATAGGACCAGGTTCTTTTGATTATGAAAAAGCTAAAAAAAATATAAAAACTAAAAAATATGATAAGTAGAAATTTATTTACCGAATCAAAGAAACTCAGAGTATTTGACTTTGATGATACTCTAGTAAAAACTACATCATTTATTTATGTTACCAATAATGGTAAAAAGAAAAAATTAACACCTGGTGAATATGCAGTTTATAATGAAAAACCTGGTGATGAGTTTGATTTCTCAGATTTCTCTAAGGTACAAGACCCAAACGAAATTAGAAAGATAACTAAGGTTCTAAGAAGAATCGTTAGTAGTAGTGGTGGTGATGGAGTTCACATCCTAACTGCCAGAGCAGCATACAAACCGATTAGACAATACCTCAAAGATATCGGTATTAATATGAGTAAAATATATGTAACCGCATTAGCATCTAACAATCCAAAAGATAAAGCTGATTGGATTGAGGATAAAATTGATAATGAAGGTTATGAAG
>Ga0206677_10002846_pt1 | contig 14906 bp, 15 predicted proteins | sample M130m12015metaG_FD_155475 | JGI IMG/M metagenome (GOLD analysis project Ga0206677, IMG submission 155475) | Ammonia-oxidizing marine archaeal communities from Monterey Bay, California, United States - M1 30m 12015 | ecosystem: Environmental > Aquatic > Marine > Intertidal zone | place: USA... | reverse complement strand
CTATAGATTATAACAAAAAACATATATTATAAAAAAAGCTCTTGAATTCTCAAGAGCTTTTTTTATAATATTATATTAGATTTCCGGATTCAAATAATCTGGTAAAGAAGGATTGTTGGGATCGCTAAAATCATTTGCAGGGTTGCCATCTCCATTCGCATCTTCATTTTTTGTTAAAACTTTGTCTCCATCATCATCAATGTCTACGTAATTTGCAAATCCATCTTGATCTGTATCATCATTTTTGGGATTATTATCATTGTCTGGATCTTCGAATATTGAGGCAACTCCATCATTATCGTGATCGGTGTCTTTTACAAAATCATGTAATTCAATATGAAAAACTAAACATTCATTCGGTAGAATAGTTGTACTTCCAAAATTCGCGTAAGCCAAGCCAGAAGGTATAAATAAAACCCCTTTCCCGCTATTTTCATAGGTAATAGGTCCATTACTTGTTATGTTGTCTCCTCCCTTAAAATTAGTAAAACCATGGGTCCAACCTTTAATGACCCCATCAAGTGTAAACCATATATTTGTGTTAGTTTCAAAGGAGTTACTTATGCTGTCAGAATTTATTATTCTTTGACCATTGTAATTCACAAATACAGAATCCATAACTGTTGGATTTCCTTTATCAAATTGAGGGGTTCCAACTTTTTTTACATAGTAGTATAAGCTGTAATCAATTTCATTTTCAGTAATATTCATTGTGTTCACTTCCTCATATAAAGCAACCTTTCCTGAAGTTAACAGCTTTATAGAATCTGTAGATGTATCATAATAATGATTTTTTAAAAACTGAACCAACGTATCATTATCAATCAAAGCTTGCGCTTCATGGTCAAAGGTGTCTACGGGGAGATTGTTAGTGTTTTCACATGAATATATTAGAATAATTGAAAATATTATTGCTAAAATGTTTTTTATTTTATTCATTTAATTTAATAATTTGAGCCTGCAATTTACCAATTTTATACCTTTGTAAAAAGACAAACGTTATAAAATAACTAATTGTATGAGGATTGATAAATATTTATGGTGTATTAGAATCTTTAAAACTAGAAGTATCGCAACTTCGGCTTGTAAAAAAGGACAGGTTAAAATGGATGCTAAAAACATAAAACCTTCTAAAGAGATTTATGGAAATGAGTTGATTTTAGTACGTAAAAATCAAATCAATTATCAAATAAAAGTTTTAGATTTACCAGAAAGTAGAATTGGAGCAAAACTTTTAGACCTATACAGAAAAGATATAACCCCAAAAGAAGAGTTAGAAAAAACAGCTCTTTTGAAGTTTGCTAAAGATCATTACAGAAAAAGAGGAACAGGAAGACCTACAAAAAAAGAAAGAAGAGATATAGATAATTATCAAGATGATATAAACGAATAAATTTATGACAACACAGAACAACATCATATTAAATCAATTGCAAATTTCCCAAAAAATTAGAAGAATTGCGTACCAGATTTATGAAACAAATAGTTCAGAAAAAGAAGTGATCCTTGCCGGAATTGTTGGAAATGGATTTGTTTTTGCAGAAAAAATAGAAGAAGTTTTAAAAGAAATTTCCTACTTAAAAATTACCGTTTGTAAAGTGATAATGGATAAAAAATACCCTTTAAAACCTATAACTACTTCTATAGATGTAGAAGATTATAAAAATAAGTCTTTGGTTCTAGTTGATGATGTTTTAAGCTCTGGAACAACTCTAATTTATGGAATAAAACACTTTTTAGAGGTTCCTCTGAAGAAATTCAAAACAGCTGTATTGGTAAATAGAAATCATAAAAAATATCCTGTAAAAGCAGATTTTAAAGGAATTTCTTTGTCTACATCTGTAAAAGAACACATTCAAGTAGAATTTTCTAATAATAAGGCAATTGCTTATTTAGTTTAACAAGGTTTCGATTTCTTCAGTAACCTCTTTTTTGGTTTTGTTATCAATTTTAACGCTTAATTTGGCTTGTTCGTAATAAGAACGTCTCTCAAAAAGATGTTTTGCTACAAACTCCCCCAATTTGTCATCATTTAAAGAAGCTATCAGAGGACGTTTACTTTTCTTTTTCATCAGTCTGTCAATCATAGTTTGTGTACTACCTTGTAAATAAATAGATACATTATCCCCTTTGTTTATTTCATCTATATTATTTGCATAACAGGGAGTGCCTCCACCAAGGGATAGAATAAATTCATCTTCTTTTTCAAGGATTTCTTTTAAATATTTATTTTCTAAAAGTCTAAAATAAACTTCCCCTTTCTTATCAAATATCTCTGGAATAGACTTACTTTCTTTTTGAGAGATGTAATCATCTAAGTCTATAAATTCAAGGGATAGTTTTTTAGAAAGTCGTTTTCCTACACTCGATTTTCCAGAAGCCATATACCCTAATAATACTATTTTCATTGATTTATAATTTTATGCAAATATCTATAAAAAATCTCCAATTATATACCAATAATTCCAATGTTTGATAGTATATTTGCACTCGGTTTACAAACTAGACCTGGTAGCTCAGTTGGTAGAGCATCTCCCTTTTAAGGAGAGGGTCCTGGGTTCGAGCCCCAGCCCGGTCACTAAAAATGTTAAGCAACTGCTTAACATTTTTATTTTAATTAAAAGCGCACGTGGCGAAATTGGTAGACGCGCAGCCTTGAGGGGGCTGTTTTCGCAAGAAAGTGGAAGTTCGAATCTTCTCGTGCGCACTTTTTCTTCTTTCAACAGACCTTTTGTTAAGAATGACAAAGGGTTTTATTCTAAATTTAACCTAATCAAAAAATTTTATCACTTATATTGCAGTATGAAAAAACTATTATTACTAATATTCATATTTGCTTCTTTTAAGACTTTTTCTCAGAAGGATTCTTTAACTGTTAAAAATTTAAAGGGACAGATTATTCATGCATCAACCAAGAAATACCTGAGTGCAGCTCATATATTAAATTTAAATACTGTAGAGGGAACCATTACCAATGACAATGGATATTTTGAAATACCAACCAAAATTAATGATACAGTTTTAGTTTCTTATTTAGGATATGCCTCTATAAAATTAAGAATAACGAACGATTTATTAAAAGGAAACGAATTACTCATCGCTTTGTACGAAAAGCCAGAGGAAATAAAAGAAGTAGTTATAAAATCTACAAAATTAATTGGCGTTTTAGAGATCGATGTAAAACAAGTACCAAAAGACAGGTTTACTAGAATTAAAATCAATGGATTACCTCAAACATATGAAGTTGGAAAACCCAAAGTAAAAGACTTCTCATCACCACTTGCTGCCTTATTTCAACCCGTTGATTTCCTATATAACCTTTTTGGACAAAAACCAAAACAGTTAAGAAAACTTAAAAAACTTAAACAAGAAGATGATTTACGTAAAATGTTAGCCGGGAAATTTGACCGAGAAGTAATGATGGAGTATTTGCAAATGGATAGTAAAGAACTTGCAGAATTATTAGTGAACTGTGATTACTCTGAATACTTCATAAGAAAAGCATCCGACCTACAAGTAATTGAAGCTGTGTTAGATTGTTATGAAAATTATAAAGCAATTAAAAAAGGAAAGATTGATCGGAACAAAATTCCAGTTAAAAATTAATTGAACGGTTATTCTTTATTATACCAAAGTAACTATAAAAAAAAATCCAGCTTATGCTGGATTTTTTTTTGGTATACTACTTATTTTACACTTATTGATTCCCCAAAATAATCGGCATTCCAGATTTTCCAGCACCAATAACAATCACTTTACTATTGGAAGACTCAGATAGTTTAATGGTAGCCTCAATACCTTTATCCTGTAATATTTTTTCAGTTAAGGAAGCGCTTAAAATTTTATTTGCATCAGCTTTTCCTTGTGCTTCAATAATTTGTTTTTCAGCTTCTTTCTTTGCAGTAACTAACCTAAACTCGTATTCTAAAGATTCTTGTTCTTGTTTTAGTTTACGTTCAATTGCCTCTTTAATAGTTGGAGGTAAGGTTACATCTCTCACTAAAATTTCATTTAATTGAATAAATTGCTTGTCTAAAATCTTTTTTGTCTCAACAAATATTTCTGTTTGAATTACATCTCTTTTACTAGAATACAATTGTTCTGGTGTATAGCGACCCACCACACTTCTTGCTGCAGATCTAATTGCGGGCTGTATTACTCTAGAAATATAGTTTTCTCCTTTCTCTTGGTGTAATGCTCCTATTTTATCTGTTTGAGGTTGGAACCATGCAGAGGCCTCTAACTGAATTTCTAATCCATTAGAAGAAAGAACCTGCATTTTTTCAAAAAGTTCTTGTTGTCTTACTTCGTAAATGAAAACTCTATTCCATGGAGCAACAATTTGAAAACCCTCTCCTAAAGAAGGTTCATCTGTTACAACACCACCTCCAAATGTTTTATAAAGGACTCCTGCCTGACCAGATTTTATTGTTACTGTAGATTTTGATAATAAAATAATCCCTACTATTACGATTATTACTAGAAATAAACCTCCCTTGGGAAGCTTTAAATCAACTTGATTACTTGCCATTTTTTTTTATTTTAAATTAACTCAAATTTACAATATAACTTTGTCAAACACAACGTATATCACAATAATTTTATTTGACAAGAGAGTTTTACTTGCTCAAAATAAAATTTCATGTAATATTAAATTTTACCTAAAAATTTCCTCAAAAACCATTCTATTGTTAACAAAAAGATAATAAGACCTAACATCCATTTCCAATCAATTAGTTTTTGTGTTACGATCCTCTCTTTCTGTGTTACAAGAAATGATTGGTCATTAAGAAGTACTTTTTTTAATTTTAAAAACTCATTTTTAAAATAAAGCTTCCCTCCTGTTTTTTTAGCTATTTTTGAAAGCTTGTCATAATTTACATTCATAAATTGCTCCTCTATTTGATTCTTTTTAACTCTAAAATTTCCCTGTAATTGTATTTGCTGATCCACAACAGAAATTACATAAGTATACTCTCCAGAATTTAAATTTTCAATTGTTGTTTGGTACGAATTATTGATCAAACGAAAAGGATAGGTTCGTGTTTTATTTGTGCTTGTGTTAGTAAGGGTAATTTCTAAGGAAGCTCTTTTATCAAATTTATAGTTTTTATCTCTAAAATAGGCAGTTATATCAATTGTAAAATCTGAAGGATAGATAGCCTCAATATTTGTGTTTAAGCGACTTCGTATGTTATTAGACGCTAAATACTGTATTAAATCATTGATAAATTGATCAAAATCAAAAAAGGATGAATTATCTAAAAAACTAGCAGATCTCCACTGCCAAATTCCTTCTCCAAATAAAATTCCAGATTTGTGGTCTTTATTGTCAAATGTAACTAGTAAGGGCTGATTACTATTCATCCCATTGATTTGTTGGTATAGCAATATTTGATGTTCTTTAGTCAGGGTAATGTCCCCAAATTTATCTTTTAGAGGTGGGAATTCATTAAAACCTATGTCTTTTTGTGAAAAGGTTAGATAGGAATCATTCAGGACGGCCGTATAATTTTCTATTTGATTGAGGTAATCTTTAGAGATATTTAATTGTTGATTATTAAGAAAATTCCAGTTGGTATTTACACCTGAAACTAATAAATAATTGGTGTTTTTTAACTTTATTTCTCGAATTACTTCCCTAAATTTATTAGTTACTTGATATAAAATAACTAGTTGATAATCATTTATTGAACTATTAAAATCATCGATACGAGTCACCTCAACAGAACGTTGTTTATTACTTTCTATTGATTTTTTTAAGGCACCTATATCTGGATGTAAGACAGAAGTTAAAATCAATACTTTTGTTTGTTCATCAATAACTTCAACGGAGAATTTTTTACTATTGTTTTGAATATTTTTTTCATTTTTAATTTTTCTTATGGATGCAGTATAATGTTGGAAGCCTTTTTTATCTGCGCTAATATTTGTTTGGATTGTTATTGAATTATTCGTTGGTGAAAATTGTATTTTTTTGGAAAAAACAGTTTTACCCTTTTTAAAAATAGAAAATACTGAGGAAATAGTTTCCTCACCTCGATAACTTAAAAAAACTTCAACAGGAAATTTATTTTTTAAATAACTATACTTATTTACATTTAATTGGGCAATTTTTAAGTCTTTATATTGCATTGTATCCCCAAAAACAATTGGGAAAATTTTTTGATTGAAACTTGTAAATTCATAATCATTCCCAACAGTTTGATTGCCATCTGTCAAAAGAATTATGGGAGCTATCTTATCAGAATACAATTGATTTTGAGAGGTGATGGCCTCCGAAATATTGGTTTGTGTATCTGTAAAAGAGAGAGAATCTATCTTTTTTAATTTACTTCCGAAAGAAAATTTAATCAACTCAAATTTTTTTCCTATTTCGAGATCATTTTTAATATTCTGTGCAAAAGAAGTGATGTGCTTTTCTTGATTCAAAAATGAAATCGAACGAGAGTTATCCACCAAAATGGACAATATAGGTTTTATCGGTTGTAATTCTACTCTATCAATAATAGGGTTTATGAGCAATAATAGTAGTAAAAAAATACTTGAAGATCTTAAGCAAAATAATACGACTGCATTTTTTAGGGAATACTTCTCTTTATGAAAATAGTGAAAATATCCTATTGATAGACTCAATACAATGGCAATAATGATAGTTATTAAGTTTGGGACAAGCACAGATCTAATTTTAAAGTGGAAGATATAAAATAACTATTAATAAACGAATTAGATAATTGGTTGTAATAGATTCAATTTGAATTCATTTTAATCCCTTTTACGTGAGGCTATAAAATACACTCCAGTTAATAATATTACTGAAGCTAACATAGATTGAGCAGATAGTTTTTCATTTAAAAAATACCAACCCATAAATAGCGCAATAATAGGATTTACATAGGCAGAGGTAGCTACCTTTTCTGTCGATACTGTTTTAAGCAAATAATTGAAGGCTGTAAAAGCTATAATACCTCCAAAGAGTATAAGTAGAAACATCGAAAGCTGTACGTTAGGACTCCAATCTAAAGGAGAAGACCAGGTTTCTTTCAAGCAAATACTAATCATCATTTGTATCAGTCCCCCAATGATCATTTGATACCCTGCACTCACTAAAAAATTTTTGGGTAGTATTGCTTTTGAAACAAAAACACTTCCATAACTCCAACTTAAAACACATGATATCATCACAACAATTCCTAAAAAACTATTTTCTGTTGCGGTAATTTCACGTTGACTAACTAATAAAGACATTCCTATAAATCCAAGAAATATACCAATCAATGATTTTTTTTTGATTGGTTTTCGATCTATAACCTTCATTATAATCAAGACAAACAAGGGTTGTGTAGAAGCAATTAACGAACTAAAACCACTACTTAAATATTGTAAAGCCCAAACAAAAACACTGTTACCATATACCAAGAATAAGAAGGAAATCACAACTGTATTTAAAAGTTGTTTTTTTGAAATTAATAAATTTACTTTTAAAAGTGCAGCGATGGTCATCATACTAATACCTGCAGATAGAAAACGAACTGAGGCTAAGAAGAATGGTGGCAATTCAGATACTACTATTTTATTCAATAAATAGGTAGAACCCCATATGATATATATAGCAAAAAAAGCAATAAAAATTAGAGGTTTGGAAGTTTTAAAAAACATTTATTTATTCTAAAAGGTAAATGTACAATTAAATATGTACAGTTTTTTCCTTGAAAAAAATTAAACGTAACATGATCTTTTAAAATAAAGTGTACTATTATTTATTTCTACTTTTTAATTCATTCTCAATATCTTTTAAACTAAATCCTTTCGCCTGAAGTAACATCAAATAATGAAATAATAAATCTGCAGATTCGTACAAGAATAATTCATCATTAGTATCCATAGCCTCAATAACGGTTTCTACTGCTTCCTCCCCTACTTTCTGGGCAATTTTATTGATCCCTTTGTCAAATAAACTTGCTACATATGATTTCTGTGTTTCCTTATTTGAAACCCTTTCTTTAATAATGGTCTCCAAAGTTGAAAAAAAACCATAATTAGGGTTGTTTACTTCATTCCAACATGTATCTGAACCTTTATGACAGGTAGGACCTTTAGGATCTACTTGTATTAATATTGTATCATTGTCACAGTCTAATTTTGCGTTAACTAAATTGAGTATATTTCCACTTTCCTCTCCTTTGGTCCAGAGTCTATTTTTTGACCTACTAAAAAAGGTAACAACCTTCTCTTTTATAGTCTTATCATATGCCTCTTGGTTCATATAACCCAACATCAATACATTTTTTGTCGTTGAATCTTGAATGATTACAGGTACTAAACCGTCTTTATTTTTATTAAAATTTATATTCATAAGTATTTGTTGTTTGGTTTTTGATTGAGAACAATTAAATTCGAATAGGAATTTTATGATTGTTTAGTTCTTGTTTTAATTTTTGAATTGGTATTTCTCCAAAGTGAAAAACACTTGCTGCCAATGCTGCATCCGCATTTCCTTTTTGAAAGACATCCACAAAATGTTCTATATTTCCTGCACCACCAGAAGCAATAATCGGAATGTTTAATAGCACTGATAATTTCGCCAAAGCCTCCGTAGCAAAACCAGCTTTGGTGCCATCATTATTCATAGAAGTAAATAAAATTTCTCCTGCTCCACGTTTTTCAACTTCTTTTGCCCAATCAAATAAATTTAATTCGGTAGCAATGGTTCCTCCTGCTAAATGTACAATCCACTCTCCATTAATTTTTTTTGCATCAATGGCAACAACCACACATTGACTTCCAAACTTTTCTGCTAAATCATTAACCAACGCAGGTCTTTTTATTGCAGATGAATTGATAGAAACTTTATCCGCTCCTGATTTTAGTAGTAAATCTACATCTGAAATAGAAGAAATTCCACCACCAACAGTAAAAGGAATATTTACTTGCTCTGCAACTTTTAAAACCATTTCCAACATGGTTTTTCTACCGTCCAAAGTTGCCGAAATATCTAAAAAAACCAATTCATCAGCTCCTAATTCGGCATATTGTTTTGCTAAAACAACTGGATCTCCAGCATCTATTAAGTTGACAAAATTTACACCTTTTACAGTGCGACCATTTTTAATATCCAAACAAGGAATAATTCTTTTTGTTAACATTTTATTGGTGTATTATAAAATTCTCTAACTGCTTTAAGCTAATTTTATGTTCATAAATTGCCTTTCCAATAATCACTCCTTCGCAACCCATTTTTGCTAACTCAGGCAATTCATCATACGTAGATATTCCACCTGAAGCTATTAGTTTAAGTGAAGGGATGTTGTTCAATATTTGATCGTAAGTTTTGAAGCTAGGGCCTTGTAACATTCCATCTTTGGAGATATCAGTACATATTACATAACTCATACCTTTTTGTTGATACTCACTAATGAATGGAAGTAATTTTAAAGAACTTTCTTCCTGCCAACCATTGGTTGCTATTTTTCCACCAGAGGTATCTGGATAAAAATCGGCTCCCAAAATAATCTTATCATTCCCATATCTTTCTATCCAACTTTCAAAAAGAGCCCTATTTTTTACTGCAATACTTCCTCCTGTAATCTGATGTGCACCAGAATTAAAAGCAATTTCTAAATCTTTATCGGACTTTAAGCCTCCTCCAAAATCAACTTTTAAATTGGTGTTCGATGTAATTTTTTCCAAAATTTTATAGTTGATAATCTTGCTAGCCTTTGCTCCATCCAAATCTACCACATGAAGGTACTCTATACCTGAGGCTTCAAATTCTTTTGCAACTTCCAAAGGATTTTCATTGTAAATCTTTTTTGTAGCATAATCTCCTTTTGTTAGACGGACACATTTCCCTTCTATTATATCTATGGCTGGAATAATTCTCATTTTATAATTCTATAAAGTTTTTTAGTATTTTACTTCCTTCTATTCCGCTTTTTTCTGGATGAAATTGAACGCCATAAAAATTATCTTTTTGTAAAGCCGAAGCATATACGATTTCATAATCTGTTTGTGCAATTGCTTGTTCAGAATTTTCTGCATAAAAACTATGCACGAGATACATGAATTCTTTTTCTTTAATTCCTTTGAATAAGGCACTCTTCAACTCAAAAATAACATTCCATCCCATTTGAGGAACTTTTACGGTGTTTGTAAAACGTTTTACCCTTACATTAAAAATACCTAAGCCTTTTGTATTTCCTTCCTCGGTAGATTTACACATCAATTGCATCCCTAAGCAAATACCTAAAACAGGTTGTTTTAATTTAGGAATAACCTTATCTAACCCACTCTCTTTAAGCATTTTCATTGCTGAACTTGCTTCTCCAACTCCAGGAAAAATAATTTTATCTGCCTGGGTTATTTCGCTACTATTATTTGACAAAACGGCATCAACCCCCAAACGTTTGAGAGCAAATTGAATACTTTTGATATTTCCAGCACCGTAATCTATAATTACTAATTTCATTGACGTTGGCTTTAGCTTACAACATTCCTTTTGTTGATGGTAAAAACATCTTATTCACATCTCTTTTTACGGCCATTTTCATAGCTTTGGCAAAAGCTTTAAAAATACCTTCAATTTTATGATGCTCGTTGATACCTTCAGCCTTTATATTTAAATTACATTTTGCACCATCTGTAAATGATTTAAACAAGTGAAAGAACATTTCTGTTGGCATATCTCCAATTTTTTCACGTTTAAAATCTGCCTCCCATTCCAACCAATTTCTTCCACCAAAATCTACTGCAACTTGTGCCAAACAATCGTCCATAGGCAAACAAAATCCATATCTTTCAATACCTAATTTATTTCCTAGTGCTTTGTTAAAAAGTTCGCCAAAAGCTATCATAGTGTCTTCTATAGTATGGTGTTCGTCTACTTCTAAATCTCCCTCTACTTTAATCGTTAGATCCATTGCACCATGTCTTCCAATTTGGTCCAACATGTGATCAAAAAATGCCAATCCAGTATGGATGTCATTTTTACCTGATCCATCTAAATTTAATTTTATATAAATGTTGGTTTCATTTGTATTTCTGGTAATTTCTTGAACTCTGTCTTTTAATTTTAGAAACTCATATATTTGAGACCAATCTTTAGTTACCAATGCAATCTGTTTAAAAACTTCATTTTTTGAAGCTTCAATTTCATCTTCCCCTAATTCATTATTGGCATCAGATAAATAAATTCCTTTTGCACCAAGATTCTTCGCTAATTCCATATCTGTAATCCTATCTCCAAGAACAAAAGAATTTTTTAAATCATAATCCTCAGAAAAATATTTTGTCAACAAACCTGTTCTTGGTTTTCTTGTAGTGGCATTTTCATGAGGAAAGGATTTGTCTATATGTACTTCTGAAAAAACAACTCCTTCTTTTTTAAAAGCATTCATAATTTTATCTTGAACTGGCCAAAAAGTGGTTTCCGGAAAACTTTTTGTTCCCAGTCCATCCTGATTGGTCACCATAACCAATTCATAATCCAATTCTGAGGCTATTTTAGCCATATATTGAAATACTTTTGGATAAAACTCTAACTTTGACAAGCTATCAAGCTGATAATCTATCGGTGGTTCTAAAACCAATGTTCCATCTCTGTCTATAAATAATACTTTTTTGCTCATTGTTATTTTTTTAAATTTCGAAATATCCTCGAAAAAACATTTTTTATTGAATTGCCTTGAGAGCTCTAATTAATCTTTGATTTTCTTCACAAATTCCAACACTAATTCTCAAACAATTGTTACATAAAGGCTCCAGTGATCTGTTTCTTACAATAATTCCATACTCAATTAACTGATTGTAACGTTTGGTTGCATCATCTACTTTAATCAATAGAAAATTACTATCAGACGGATATACCTTTTCGATAAAATTCACACAGCATTCTAACTCTTTTTTTAGTCTTTTTCTCTCACTAATTAATTGTGAAATTTCATTTTCTACTTCCTCCATTTTATGAAGTCTTGCTATTGCTTTTTGTTGACTTAATTCATTGATATTATAGGGGGGTTTGATAGAGTTTAAAATTCTTATAATTTCTTTTGACGCATAACACAATCCAACACGAATTCCCGCTAAAGCATATGCTTTTGATAAAGTTTGCACAATAATTAAGTTTGGAAATGCTTCTAACTTTGACAACCAAGATTTTTGGTCTGAAAAATCAATATAGGCCTCGTCTATAACTACCAAGCCATTAAAATTTTTAAGTAGTTTTTCTATGGCTGTCACTTTAAAACTATTTCCTGTGGGGTTATTTGGCGAACAAAGAAATATGATTTTTGTATTTGAGTCAACTTGATCTAAAATGCTTTGAACCTTTAGTTGGTAATTGTTATCTAATAAAACCTTTCTGTTTTCTATTGCATTTATTGCTGCAATAACGCTATACATACCATAGGTAGGTGGAAGAGTTATTATATTATCTGTATTTGGTTCACAAAAAGCTCTCACGATTAAATCCAATACTTCATCACTTCCATTTCCTAGAAAAATATACTCTTTTTCAATCCCTTTAATTTTTGAAAGTATTTCTTTTACATTAGTCTGATAAGGATCTGGATAACGATTTACACCATTTTTAAAAGGATTTTCATTCGCGTCTAAAAAAACCATTTCATCAGTTATTCCATTCTTAAAATCATCTCTTGCAGATGAATAAGACGAGATTGACTTGATATTATCTCTAAGTACATTATTAATATTGAATTTATTTTTCATCGTATTTTTTTGAGTTCGCGAGGGTTTTATTGATTACAGGTCTTTTAAGCGGATAGAAACTGCATTCTTGTGAGCTTGCAACCCTTCTGTTTCTGCCATTAACTCTATTGCATTTCCAATGGATTGTATGCCTTCCTTAGATATTTTCTGAAAAGTTATGCTCTTTGTAAAACTATCTAAATTTACACCAGAATACGCTTTACAAAAACCGTTTGTAGGTAGAGTGTGATTGGTTCCTGAAGCATAATCTCCAGCACTTTCTGGAGTATAATTCCCAATAAATACAGAGCCTGCATTCTCTATGTTACTGATATAAAAATCATTATTAGTTGTGCAAACAATAAAGTGTTCTGGACCATATTCATTGATCAATTCTAACGCTATTTGATCATTTTCAACAAAAATAGATTTAGAATTATTGATTGCTTTTTGTGCAATATCTACTCTTGGTAATTCTAACAATTGTTTTTCAATTTCCTCAGAAACTTCTTTCAACAATTCTTTTGAAGTCGAAACCAATAATACTTGACTGTCTGCTCCGTGTTCTGCTTGACTTAATAAATCTGAAGCCACATAACTAGCCTTAGCAGAATCATCTGCTACAACCAATAATTCACTTGGACCAGCTGGCATATCTATAGCAACTCCATATTTTGTTGCCAATTGCTTGGCCACCGTTACATATTGATTTCCAGGTCCAAATATCTTGTATACTTTGGGAATACTTTCAGTTCCAAATGTATAGCCTGCAATAGCTTGTATCCCCCCTACTTTAATAATTTTTGTAACTCCACATAAATCAGCAGCATACAAAATTGCTGGGTGAATCTTTCCTTCTTTATTTGGTGGTGAACATAATACAATTTCTTTGCAACCTGCAATTTGTGCTGGTACAGCTAGCATCAAAACTGTTGAAAATAAGGGAGCAGATCCTCCAGGTATATACAATCCAACTTTTTGAATGGCTCTTTTTTCTTGCCAACAAGAAACACCATTAGTCGTCTCTACAAAAACTTTGGATGTCTTTTGTGCCTCATGAAACCTATGTATGTTTTTTTTGGCTAGTTGAATAGCTTCTTTTAATTCTTCTGGAACAATAGCAATTGCTTCTGCTATCTCTTGTTCAGAAACAATCATATTTTTTACAACAACACCGTCAAATAATTTGGTGTATTTAGTTACAGCGTTATCTTTATTTTTTTGAATATCATTAAATATTTGATTCACTGTCTGTTCAATATCCTCTACCGTTTTGGTTGGTCTCTTTAGGATTTGTGTCCAATCTTTTCTTACTGGATTTATAATTGTTTTCATCTTAAATAACCATTTTTTCAATTGGACATACTAAAATTCCTTCTGCACCATTTATTTTTAATTCATCAATGATTTCCCAAAATTGATTTTTACTAATCACAGTATGAACAGAACTCCATCCTTCTTCTGCCAAGGGTAAAACAGTCGGACTTCGCATACCTGGTAATAAATTCAAAATAGTTTCTAGTTTATCGTTGGGTGCATTTAATAATATATATTTTGAATTCCTTCCTTTCAAAACAGATTGAATTCTAAATTGTATTTTATTTAAGATGGTCTTTCTTTCGTCAGAAATTTTAGGAGAAACTGCCAAAACGGCTTCTGATGTTAATAGAACTTCTATTTCTTTAAGTCCATTTTTAAACAACGTACTTCCACTTGAAACAATGTCACAAATTCCATCTGCTAATCCAATATTTGGCGCTATTTCTACAGAACCATTAATTTGATGTAGTTGTGCATCAATATTTTGTTTTGTTAAAAATTTCTTGACCGTCTCAGGATAGGATGTTGCGATTCTTTTTCCTGACAAATCTTTTAAAGATTTCGCCTCAGATTCTTTAGGTACAGCAATGGAAACCTTGCATTTAGAAAAACCCAAACGTTCAATAAATTTGATATCTCTACCTTTCTCAATTAAAACATTCTCTCCAATGATCGCGGCATCTACCACACCATCTTTTAAATATTGAGGAATGTCACCATTTCTTAGATAAAAAACTTCTACTGGGAAATTTCTTGACGCGGCTTTTAATTGATCCTTTCCATTATCTATAGAAATTCCTATGTCTTTTAAGATTCTCATTGAATCTTGGTTTAATCTTCCTGATTTTTGAACTGCAATTCTTAAAATACTCATTTTTTTT
>Ga0206677_10002844_pt1 | contig 14909 bp, 11 predicted proteins | sample M130m12015metaG_FD_155475 | JGI IMG/M metagenome (GOLD analysis project Ga0206677, IMG submission 155475) | Ammonia-oxidizing marine archaeal communities from Monterey Bay, California, United States - M1 30m 12015 | ecosystem: Environmental > Aquatic > Marine > Intertidal zone | place: USA... | reverse complement strand
CCCCAGACATCAAAGCCTGCATCGTGGAAACCAATTGCTGTTGGCAGGCCAACGTATCCGAGGCCGATGATACCCACGGTAGACATTTGGTAGTTGCTCATGTTATCGGGCTATTGTTTATGTTCATGAAACCATTGTAACCTGTAAGATGTTAGAGTTGGTTTCATTAAGTCCTGCAGTGCATGCGAAGCCATGGAAAGTTTGGAGGAGAGCGGCAGCCTCCGCCCCATGTGGACAAATACTCCGCTATGGGCATCTCCTTTCACAATCATAAAGGAAAATATCGAGCATCGCGATTTGATTCGAAGACTTATCCGAAGGGACCTTGATGCTCGCTTTCGCGGCCCTTGGCTTGGATACTTCTGGGCCATCATTGAGCCCTTACTTCTAGCATTAGTCTATTCTTTTGTGTTTGGAATCATTGTGGGCAGAAGTGATCCATTGTATCCAGCGATTGTCATGATAGGAGTAATCGGATGGTCTTTGTTCGCAAAATCTCTAACTGGAACAACTAAGACGTTAACTTCAAACTCCGGTTTGTTTCAGTTCACCAAAATCCCCAAATCGGTGTTTGCCGTGAGCGGAATGTTAACAAATTATGTGTTAAGTTTTATTTCTTTGTTGGCCCTTACCCCATTCATCTTGTATTATGACATCGGAATCACTGTATCGGTAGCACTTGTGCCACTTTGTCTAATTTTACTCGGGCTAACCGGAACTGCGTTTGGTCTTATTTTAGCCCCATTTGCCGTTCGCATACCCGATCTTGTAAATATAGTTCAATTTGTGGCGCGGGTTGGATTCTTTTTATCGCCGGTAATGTGGACGTATCCTATGCTTTCCAATAAATTTGGTACAGGAGAATTCCTTGTATTAGCGCATCTAAATCCCGTCATTGTTCCTATTACGATGATGCGAGATCTAATTCTTGGGAGTTCATCTGGGATTCCAGATTATGGATATTTCATGTTCTTTGGACTTTCATCGTCAGTATTCCTCATAGGGACCATGGTCTTTAGAAGAAAGGCTCATAAGATGGTGGTGGGACTATGAAAATTCTTGAACTATCTAGCATAGAATTAACATATCCTCAATCACGCTACGAGGTTAAGAAAAAAATGGAACCGTCTAAAATAGGGCCAATATCGCTTGAATTTTTTGATTCCGAAGTGGTTGGTATTATCGGGAGGAATGGTTCTGGCAAGAGTACGTTGTTGCGATTAGCTGGCGGCGTTTACCCCCCAGACAAAGGAAACATTCATCTCCAAGGTTCCATCTCAATGCTTGCCGGAGTAGGAGTCGGATTCAATAAGCACTTGACTGGCTTGGAGAACACATATCTCTACGCAGCACTCATGGGCTGGAAGAAGGGAGACGTGGAAGAACACCTAGAAGATATTATCAACTTTTCAGAACTTGGCCATCACTTTCACCGCCCGATTCGGACATATTCTTCAGGAATGAAAGCACGCTTAGGGATCTCAGTTGCTACTGCATTCCAACCGGATATTCTGCTCGTAGATGAAGTGCTTGGCGTTGGTGATGCGTCGTTTAGGAAAAAGAGTGAAAAACGAGTACGCAAAATGATTGAAGGTTCAGGAACAGTCATCATAGTGTCTCATTCGCAAGGCTTCATGATGGAGATTTGTGATCGCATTATTTTGATGGATAATGGCAAGGTAATCGGTGTTGGAGAACCTAATAAAATGTATGCTCAATACAATGAACTACTAAATTTAGGATCAGATTAAGAGCCTAATTTGGTCTGAAATCAATTGGCTAGTTTTTTCAAGAGAATACAAGTCAGTGGCAATTTTCTGGACAACATATGGAGAATTAGCCACACTTAAAGCCGCAATTACTTTCTTTGTAAATGATCCATTGACCTCAAACAAAAGATTTCCATTCCGTTGATAGAACCACGACATTTTTTTAGTCGGAATTACGGTTCCCAAAAGAGGATGATTATACAATACCTCTAACCCATCGCTCATTGTATCTGCTACAATAATTGAAGCTCCACAAATCCCAGCCTCTTGGATAATTCGCGGGTTAGAGTCCCGTCCCGAAAGAATCACCAGGCTCTTGGTATTATTGAACAATTCAAAAAGTAAGTTTCGTGTAAGTTCTCCGAAATCTTCGATCATAATATTGTCGTATTGTTTCTTTAACCCTTTTGAAAAGGCAGGATTGTCCCCTTTATTACCCGCTACAGCAACACGTATTGGTGTTTCTAATTGCCGATCTAAACGGTTCAATAATGCGATGAATTGCATGTGATTTTTGGTCGCCTGTAGGGTTGTTCCACAGAAAAGAAGGTCATACTTTCTTTTGTAATTGAGAACCTTGGGGTGGTCGTATGCTGGTTTAGTGAACTTTAAAATCATAGAGTTGGGATAGATTTGTTCGTAAGAATTTAGAGAAGAATCATCGTCTACCAACACAATATCATACGGCCCAACATTCTTTTTTCCCCGACGAGCAACTGCAAGAGAAGTAAAATTAGATATCATTGTCTCTAAGTCACTTCTAACTCCTATTTCTCCGCCTGTCAACTGGTGCTCAACTGCCATGCCTCTAATTTGCTTGTGAAGTTTTTTCCTTTCATTTGAGTTTTCCTCGGATAATGACAAAATCTTCTGCTCGTACAAAGAAAAGTGAGGGAACATCAGTGCCGTGGCGGGATAATGAATCCAAATTGGATTCGAATTGCCAGAAGAATGTTGGCATAAAAAATAATGCAATTTTTGATAGTTTCCACGCGAAAAAATAACATCAGCCTCCATAAAACCTAACAAATCTTTCGGATTATCAACACACCAATACGTAGAAAGATTATCAATTTGATACTTACCTATCTTTTCCCCATTAATCCAATTGCGCTTTTCTCCATGAGAAAAGCCTTGTACAACATGTAATTCTTCGATACCAAGATGATGGCATATAGTTTCACATAGACGAATGTATATATCAGAATGAAAGAGAGAATATATTTCGGAACCATCTGTTAAACTTCCGCTCTCGAGTGTAGATAAGTCTGCAAGAAAGGCTTGCTCTACATGCTCTAATTTACTCCATTGCGCTGGAGTTTTGTGGAATAAAACCATCCTCTTCATCATCATTCCTCTCTTGATGTATTGAATACAAAATCAAACATTTTATCATAGGATTCAGCCATATCTTTTGCGGTTCGGTCACTCACCGAATCAGTTGTGTACTCTCCCATTTCAGATATTAGGCTCCGATTTTCATTAATTTTGAGAATCATGTTTCTTAGCCCAGTTCTAGAGCGCGTAAAAATCAAACCGTTCTTTCCATCTTCAACTATTTCTGGAACGATGCCTACTTCAGTCGTGACAACTGGCCGGCCGCAAGCTAACGCTTCCACAATTGGCATCGGCCCCCCCTCATGCGAACTCGCACACAAAAGGACATGGTTGGCCCTATAAAAATCACCCATGTTCTCTCTCAGCACAGGGTTTTCTGGAGTTGCTGTTACAAGTCGAATTCCACTTTCAACAAACTCATCTAAAACAGGTTTGATGATGGTGTGGAATCCTTTGTTTATCCCATGATGGGCGCTTCCTGGATTGCCAACCCACATAAATCGCAGCTCATCGGTTGATGGCAATTCAGTTGCAAAAAATATTGAAGATTCAATGCCGTTAGGGGTTGAAAAACCAGATTTTAATTCCAATAAGTGATTTATTTCCTCTGAGATATATCCCGTTGCCGCAAACTGGTTACATACAAGGGAGGCTTGTTTTTTACTCAATCCCCTCCCCTCCCAAGATGACAAAGAATGAATCCCGACACATGTCTTGTTGAAATCAAATCCATTTACCTTGATTCCATATCTCATTGCATCGTACCATAAGAAAAAGAAAACAACATCGTATTTTGAAAAATCATATTGATCAATATCATCTCGTATAGTGGACACATATTTTATGTCAATATACTCTTGACGGCTGTGTTTCTTTATGGATTGAGCAAGAATGTCATATGCCCATCCAGGACGATCTGCGACAAGGAGAACCTTCATTGTGACTCCTCAAATAAAATATGGTGCAACTGACGGTGCATAGACTCAATTCCAAATCTCTCAAAAACAAATTCTCTACCTTCCTTTTCAGCTGAATCCTTGTATGCTCTGTTTCTAAGCACCCTACAAACCGCATTTGCAATAACATTTGGATCAGATGAATCAACTAACAACCCAGTCTTCGTATCAAGGAATGTTTCTTTTGCCCCCCCTGCGTTGGTTGATATTACTGGGACCCCCATAGATTGCGCTTCAATCAATACATTAGGGAGCCCTTCAATCGAACTCGTAAGTAAAAAAGCATCAAAACTCCGGAGTAAATCCTTCACATCATCTCTATAGCCAGAAAAATCCACCAAATCACTAATGCCCAAGTCTTTTGCAAAACTGATAGCAGTTTCAAGCATCGGACCGTCTCCAATCATTTGGAATTTTATACTATCATCCATCATCTTGTCAACCAAAGATGCCACCTCTAACCAAAGTAGAGGACGTTTTACTTCAACAAATCGGAAAACTGCACCAAGAATTATTGTTTTCTTTTTCACTGTACGAGTGGTCGTTGTCGTTTCTAGTGTGCTGAAATCAAACCCGTTCCTGAGCAAGAGCATTTTATCATCAAACCCTCCTAACCATTCCGTATACTTTTCAAGCCCGTTTTCGCTGTTATGGCAGAGAAAAACATTTTCTCTAGAAAGTAATTGTTTATACATCACCCTCACATATCTATTATTGAGATAATAATTGGGCCCTTTATCTGGAAACGAACTCTCTTTCAGTGCAAAAGGTGGCAGAGAACGAGCTGACATCACTATACGTGGGACTCCTGCTATCAATCCGGCGATCGCTCCCAAAACATTCGTCGTGTCCTGCCACAGATGAAGACTTGCTGGGCGCTCTTCTCTAAGAATCCCCACCAAGTTCCTAATCTTATTCTTCATTCCAGGATTTAAGGGTGAAGTGTTTGGTATCAAAGACAGAATAAGTTCAATGTCATTGGTATACACCGATTTATGTGGTGTTTTTGGAATTGAGTAATCAATTATTTTCAAATCCAAAGCATCTACTTCATCAATAAATGAGTTGGTTGATGTGTTAACGGTTGAATTCCAGACGACTAAATCCTTGGTAAATAAATCAGTTGATAAACATCGAACAACCTGTCTCTCTGCGCCTCCGAATTTCAATGAATTATTTACAATTAAGGCATGATTATCAATAGGTTCATACGAAGATGATGGTAGATAATCGGATAGGATTAGGCTTAACAATTGTCCTTCAAGTAATTCTGTTTCATCATTAAAAATTCTCCCGTTTGGTTCCCCAAGGTAATGGATTATATTGTCAAAATAATTTGCGAATTCTTGCAATTGTTTTCCTCTAAAACTCTGATTGGAAAGGTTATCATAAACAGAAGACAAAAGATTGAGGTCCGCGGAGGAAGTCGCAGCCCGTACGTAATGTTTGAAAATATCAGAATGACGGTCGGAGCAAAGAGACATTGCTTCAAGACGCTTAAATGCGGATAAGCCCAATTCCTTAAAATTGTATTTGGTTGATAATTCTACAACGCATGACAACAAAAACGGGTCTCTTTGCCCGAATTCGTAGATTCTTTCTAGAGGGTTTTTGGGGACCCCTTTACTCGTCCGGATAAGTAATAGCACTTGATGAGGCGTAAATGTTTCAATCTCATAAAGTAACTTAAATGCTGCAAATGCGGTTTCAAAGTTGAGTTCCGAGATTGAATTTTTGTACTCGCTTCGAGCCATTTCAATTTTTATTTCCCTTTCGCTTAATTCAGAGTGTTTAAACCAAGAGTTCATATTGATTTCATTATTCAACTGCAAACCAATCCTTATGATTTCAAGGATTTGTGCTTGGTTGTATTTTTGAGGCTTCATATTTTGAAGTAGTTTGAAAGCCTTCTCCTTCTCGCCTGTTCTGAAATATGTCCTCAATGCCAAATAATTATTTCTAGGGGTGGATGATAGTTTATCTACATATTTTAGGGCGAGTTCCCAAGATATTGAGTTGAACGCCGCTCGCAAAATTTCATAAGGTGCATTTTGCTCAAATCGTTCCTCTATTTTTGAAATATACAATTGAATTGATTCTTCTCCCGTGCGTGCATGAATAAGTGCTTGAAGTACTTTTGAGTGAACTCCATTGAGGCCAAAGTTCTCATCCAAAAAAGCCATTGCGTGATTCATATTCGAATAACTACCTAATTTACTTGATAGAACGATGTATTCGTAAATCAGCTTTCTATTACTGTAAACGACTTCCTGATTATTCGTCATAACCGCCATTGCATCATCGTGCTTTCTTGACCTCAATAATGATCGAATCAAAAGATAGAGATCTTCTGAATCACGTATATGGCAATCTAGGGCAACTTGAAGGAAGGTGCCATATATTTCTTCATCAGCATTTTGCTTGTATAGGGCTGAGATGCTAGGATAGGAATCAAGATTTAATTCAACAGTTTGGTGTGTTGGGTCCCTAAGATCAATGAGGACTCCATGAAGAGAAAAGCCGTTTCTCGGGGATGAATCGGAACTCAATTGACTCAATTAGTACCCAACCCTATTCCGTTTTGCCCCGTTGCTACTCAATAAGTAATGCGGATGATTGAGACGGTTCCCTCGCAAAAGTACCATACAAATCAATAACCAGCGTGTTAAGCCTTGCTTGTGGAGGAGTACAATCTACCGACTACACTCTCCCGGAAGGAAGAGGTCTTACAGGGCGAATTGAACAGGGTTCGTAGCACTGCGTCTTTTAAATTTGGAAATCATTTCGTCAAAGCTCTAGAGCGCCCGTGGAGGATTTTGTTGCTTCCAATCACACTTCCCCTGTTGATCTGGAAACTGTTCCGTCAAGGTGGTAATCTAGAAATTGCTACAAACAAAAAAACTAGAAATTGTGTCGCAATGTTTTCTACGTCCTCGAGCCGTGGTTTACATTTTGATCGATGTGAGGCCTTAATCTCGCATTTCAACGATTCCGAATTGCAAATCATTCACATCACTACAGAAGGATTGGGAATTCGTAACTCAAGAAAAAATGTCCAGTATTATGTTTTTCCCGAAAGAACGGATATAATGGGGATGAATCCTAAACTGTGGAATACTAAATGCGAGATTTTTCTAAACAGCATTCTTGATATTTATTCTCCAAGAACTTTTATTTTTGATGGCGATTATCCTTTCAGGGGAATGTTAAACGCAATGGAATTTCGGAAAGAGATGAATCGTTATTGGATTCGTGAGTCTTCGCAAAATTTCAAAATATCATCTCTACCTGTAGATGGGTTTGAATTGTTTGATGCGATCATCCATCCAACTCTCTCGAGAACATCCGACTCGGATCGTAACATCGGTCGATCTGGTAGCATATACTGTAATCCAATACTCACCCGACCACCTTCAGAATCGGAACGAGAAATGTACCGTTTGAAACATGTTTCAAAGGATTGCCAATTAATTTTCTTTGATGTAGGGAAACGGAATGAGTTTGCCGAAAATATTGCTTCTCTTCTTTTACTAAGGGAAGATGTATGTCTGTTGGTCAGAAGAAACATGCGTATTAGAACGGTCCTAGATCATCCCAGAACAATTGTTGCGGCCGATTTAAATTACTCCCAAGCGATTGGTGTGGCGGACGCAGTTGTCTTGTACCCTGACCATTTTAGCCTGCACGCTGCTTTTCATTCAAAGCGCCCCACATTGTCTGTTTTTGATGATGCTAAATCCATAGAAAATCTAAATGAAGAATTTGATACAGAGGATTTACCCTTACTTTACCTCGACTCTACTACAAGTGACAACCTGGCCATTTCCGCTATTGACCGTCTATTAGATCCCGCTGTCCAAGAGCAACTACAACAACGAATGAGTGAATTTAATATTGATTATGATACACAAAATCTTGTGGACCTGATTATCACCCAACATGGTTAATGATGTACTCAAGAGGTTTTAATTTCTCTGTCCTTGCCTCATTGTTCCAATTTTGAGCTAGCAATTCGTCAGAAGAATTCATTGGTTCTATGTAGTTTTTGATATTAAGAATCACATCATCTCTAACTCTTGCATCAATATATCGTGCAGAGGGCTTATACCACCTTTCAAGAAATGACAATTCAAAATTATGAGAGAAGCGCACCTTAAATTCATTTGGATAAGGAGCCAAATCCAAACGCGAAAATGCGTAGAGCAAAACATCTTCATGGTTTATTGGTAATTTAGAAAGTTTGGAGACGACTTCTTTTTGTGTGATTAATTGTTTAACCAACTCATTATTTTCCGCCTCAAGGCCTAGGCTCTTTCTCAAGGTGGATTTTCTAAAACACTTCCAGCATTTATAGCAGGGAGTCTCAGCATTGCCTCGTATACATGAACGTGCAAGTGAGCCAATACCTGCCTTTGAACAGATCAATTCTGTTCCAACTTCACTTATACCTGCAACAGGAAATGAAAGAGGCAACCCCGCAGCCTCAAAAACATGCCACCACATTCGTTTATGCGAGGTTTCCTCGTAATCTTTATACTTCAATCGTCCAATTCCGTAAAGAGATTCAAAAACAGTGCCATATGATATCCCAAATAATCTTAGATGTTGGGCTAAAATAATCGCTGGGACGCCATTTGCAAGATCTGTTGGAAATCCCACAGGCTGTCGGATCATTTCCAGGTCGCAGGATATCATCATACACCTGTATCCAATTTTCTTCAACTTGTTACAAGATTCAACAGCAGCCTCCTTATCATAAAGTGATTTTCCATCTGTTGGGCGATTTAAAAAGACGGGGACTGTTGTACTTGGTAAAACAGAAAGTGCCGCCGTTGAATCTGCTCCTCCGCTGTAAGCAAGCCCAATATACCTGCCTTGAGATGGGGAGTACGGAGTTATTTCGTCCATAATGGGACCAACTTGAAAACGAAATTTTTCAATAGCCTTCGCAAATTGTTTGCTAACGGGCCTTGGGAATGTGATATTTTTTACCATCCAAGGCCGGGCAACCAAAAACGAACATAAGGCAAGATGGTCGGGATGGATTTCCTCCATCTTTACATGTTTGGGTAAATCAACATAAAATTGAGTTCCAACCATTTGTGAGGTTGTTGGTTTTGGTTCACCCTCTTCTAACTTGAATTTAAAGACAAGTCGATGATTTTCAAGGGTGCATGTGACTATCACGTTTATCAGCTCTTGTTTGATTCAATATACCAGGCAATAGTCTGATTCAATCCCTCTTGAAGATTAGTTGTGGGGTTAAAATCCAAAGATTTTTTCACCCTGCCAATGTCTGCGTGGGAATGCAAAATATCCCCTTTTCTTTTATTCATATATTCTGGTTCCAGACTTGAAAGCACAGGGTTGTGGGCAGAAAGACTGTTGCGAATCCCATAAAATATTTCATTTACGGTCGTCGTTCCGCCATATGCTAGATTCAATACCTTTCCATTTGAACTGCCAATATCAGAGGTTATCAAAGCAAGAATATTTCCTTTCACAACATTATTGATATGTGTAAAATCTCTACTTTGCTCTCCATCCCCGTATATTTGAGGCGCTTTTCCTTGCATCATCATAGAAATAAACTTGGGAATCACTGCGGCATATGGGCCGTCAGGATCTTGCCGGGGTCCAAACACATTGAAGTACCTAAATCCAATAATTTCCATTTCATAGCAGCTAACGAAGGCTTGTTGAATAAGTTCTGTTGATTTTTTACTTGAAGCATACGGAGAAAGAAGTGTACCGGTAATGTGCTCAACCTTTGGTAATGTTTCATCCGACCCGTAGACAGACGAGCTCGATGCAAAAATCACTCTTTTAACACCCTCTTCCTTAGCGGCAAAAAATACATTTGCCGTGCCAAGGATATTGATATGCAAACTCAATAATGGATCATCAATTGACCTTGGAACGGACCCAAGGGCCGCTTGGTGGCTGACATGTGTACAACCCTTAACGGCTAATTTACAGGTTTCAAAATCTCGGATATCACCTTCGATGAAGGTAAATTTTGGATGATTCATAAGTTCTGACACATTTTCAATATGCCCAGTCAATAAATTATCTAGAACTGTTACAGAACATCCTTTAGAAATCAGTTCTTCTGCTAAATTAGAGCCAATAAACCCTGCACCCCCAGTGATGAGAACGTGCATATCTGAGAAAAGCGCTTTACTGTCCATGACCTTCGGGCTGAGAACACCTTCTTCAAAGGTTTCTTTGCTAAAGTGAACAAAAGGGGTTTATACCTCTATAGTCTCAACGCCATTTAGATTGGAAGATTGATAACTACAATACTCTTGAGACTCCCATGGACAATACCTTCACCACCCCTGTCATCACAGTAATTGGCACGTGTAGAGTCCATCATTCGTTGAGATCCTTGGAGAAAAGGGGACTAATAAAGTTAAACAATGGGGGGCTCGGTTCATTTGTTCACAGCACTCCAGAAGCCTTACTTCGTTTGAAAGTTCTGCTCGGTACTGAAGCATACCTTCCCGACATTGTCAAGCTTCAAGTTGGAGAAGCGAAAGAAGTAAAATTAACTGCTGATGCTGAATTTGATTTTTCAAAAAGCGACCTTTTGGTTGTTGAAGTATCTACAATTAAAGCCGTTTCAATAGATAAAAGTCCGTTGCAATTCAATGAAGTGAACCGACATTTATGTACGCCTTTTGGGGACTTTGGAAAGGCACTTCGTAAAAATCTAAATCATGCCTTCAACAAACGTCAAAACTTTGTCACACCACCTGATATAGAATCGCCTGCAGATATGCCTGAACAATTCCTTGAGTTAATCCATAAATTACATCCAGTTGTCATGGACAAGGACCTCATATCTTCAGATCTTAATGAAATACGAAAGATAGCAAAAATACCCGTGCTTTTGGTGAATCACATCAATTTACCCGGAAAGGATGGAAAACTTATCACTTCAAGAAATAAATTATGCAACATTATGAATGGCTACGCTGAATCTGAGGGACTAGAAATTTTCAACCCTTCTGCAATGTTTGAAACTCACAAACAAGAAGTTTTGCTAATGAAAGACGGTGAAGATCTCAATCACTATGCTAAAGATCATTTGGACACAGTTGGCGACATACAATTGAAAAGTATAATGGCTGCACTTAGGTGAAACAATGGAACATCGGTTGAAGTTAGGGGTTAAAAACGAACTTCTAGTTGTGTTCTCCCCAATCAATATTCCAAAGGGGAAATTTGGGTTCACGAGATTTTTCAGCGATTTAGAACAACATGTTCTTTTCTTCAATTGTGAAAACACATGGTATGTTGATTGTATTGATGAAATGAAATCTGTATTCGAGGAGGTAGTTTCAATTCACAGACCAAATAATATTGTTTTCTATGGTGCTTCCATGGGCGCTTATGCAGCAGCTAGGATTGGTGGCCAATATCCAAAACATCCTACCTTCTTATTCGGGCCAGAAGTGAAACTTTACACGAAGGGGTCGCTGAGTGAGAAACATGCAACAATAAGACGAGAGCAGGTTAATTTAGATCATTTTAAAAATCTCAACTTCTCAAACACAGTGGGTTTGTTTGGGATCTATGAGCCAGTCGATATGCTACAATACAAGGCATCTTTATCTTTGAATTTTTTTGCCGCATTCCCGGTAAAATCTCCTCATGCTGTTCATGAAGAGTTGTACTACAGAAATTTAGTCACGCCATTGTCAAGAAGCAATTCTGTGCATGAATTCATCGAAAACATTCCGGAAATAATTATTGATAACGACCCTCCCGTTCAGTATGCAGAGTTTCTCCACCAAAACTTTTTCCAACGCGACAAAAATACCGATTCCTCTTTTTTGCAAACGATTTTAGAAATCAATCATCCTTTAGGATACTGGGTCGCATTACGCAAAGCGTTGATGGAGAAAAACCATGATTTTTTTCGATCCGTTTGTATAAAGTTAGATGAATATTTCCAAGTTCACTCGCCTTCATTTTCAATGCCAAACAAATTCAAAAAGGAGATGAAAAGGATAGCATCTTTATTGGATTCGGACTCGCAAAAGTGAAGAGAGCCAATCGTAATTATCTTTAGAATCTGCATTATAATTCTCCATTGGAGGATGTATTGATTGCAACGCCTCTATTGAGGAACGTATGTTTTCCTTTGTTCTTTCTTCAACAACTAAGCCCCATCCTTCCCGCTCTGCAACTTTACAGCGTGCGAGTTGATCATCCATTCCGGTATTCATGTTTGGGTAGAAAATTGTGGGAATTGTTGATGACCGCATTTCGTGGAAAGAATTGTATCCTCCTGCTTGTATTGAATAATCAATACCGTTCAAATATATCGCATTCGGATAATCACGAAGGATACGAACGCGCTGATTAAGAAATGACACGCGCTCTCCTAGTAGTGATTCTCCCAGAATAATGTAAGATTTTGAATCGGATTCAAGTAGCGATTCAATTGTATGATTAATTTCTGAGTGAATATCATTTATTTGTCCTGCACCTAATTGCACATACCATACAGTGGAATCCTGTGGAACGCCAAGCCGGTGGCGCGCCTCTTCTTTAGACAACATCTCATTCTGTTTTACCAACAATATCGGAGGGATGTGTTTTACCTCAACAAAATGTTCTATTCCTTCCTCTTTTGCCGGGATTGCATCTCCTGGATGGACAATTGTGTCAAAAAATTGGATGCTGTCCACAGGGATTCTTGAACCTTTTTTGAACATTCCTCGCCGCATCCAAGCTTTTTTCATTGAACTTTTCCTCCTGATAGCATTAAGCATACCTCGATATGGGTATGCCCCATCAAACATGAACAACTTTGGATTATGAGTATCAAGAACCATCAACAATTGTTCTTCAATAAGGCCATTCCACTTAGATGAAGACATGTTCTTAAATTTGTATTTTCCAGCCATATGATACGTTGGAAAATCTTCAGCATAGGGGACATGTAGTGTTGGCATGGGAGTGAAAAAAATAATTTCGGTTTCCGGATCTTGCTTTCGTATTGACTTCGCGACCGAATACATTCTTGTGAAATGACCAAAACCGACGCCGTTAGTGGGAAATAAAACTACACAGTTCTCTGTTGTATCAGAACTTACTGCAGTTGGTGAATATCGCCCGGGGGGAGATTTGAGGCCGATTTTTTCTAGTCCTAAGGACACAACTGTAAACGGAAATGTGAATGGCAGAAAGATAATCCTCCATGGTTTGCGAATTGACTTTGTAAGATGTTCCCCCAACCGAAATGTCACCGATGATTTCAATCGCTTGATTTCTCGTTGATGGCGTTCTACTTGTTTCATCAATAAGCGCAGTGAACCGTTGTAATCTTCATCAGAGGATGAATCAGTAGACCTATAATCATCTCCCATGTGTTTGGCTAGGGCTCATGCCTAACTGACTTTTCGGCTTTTATTACCTCAAGCATTGAAACTTTTAGAAAAGGTCTACAGATTCTAATTGGTACGGATCTTCCATTGATTCTAAGTATTTTTTAGTCTCCTTTTCGACACTGTTTTTCCACTCAGGACCTATCAATTCAAGACCCGGTGGGTAAAATCGCTCCCACCAATCTAACGATTCTGTTAAAAGTTCTGATAAATGCGGGACTCTATGTCCTAAGCCCTGCTTTTTTATCGCCCATAAGACATGTTGTCCGGTTCGTAAAGGTATTTTTGAAAGAAAGGTCTGAATTTCATTGCTTTCAAAAACCACCTTCCTCCCGAGTGGCCCGTTTTTATTGAAACATTTCCAGCATCGACCACAGCCTTTGATACCATTTCCCCTTAGGCATGAGTTAATCGAATCTATAAACCCACTATTCTCACAGATTATGAGTGCACCTGCCTCTGAAATATGATTAATTGGAAATTCTAGGTTCAATCCTGAGTGAATAAAACTAGATTTCCATTTCTTCCAGTAGTTACTTTCGGAAAATTTCCGATATGTCCTGCCTTTAGATAGCCAAGTATTGTCAAGGGGAGTTCCAAAGGCAATTGTACCCAAATCCAAAAGATCAGCGAGTAAAATCAAATGCACTCCCGCAGCAAAATCAGTTGAAAAACCGACGTTCTTACCAAGTTTTGTCCTAAGAAGTTCGTGATTTGATGAGACTTGTAGGATTTTGCGATTGAACGATTTCTCCCATACAGGGAACTGTCGTTCTGCAAGTTGGTGGTTTAGCATTGATGGGAAGTTCCTACGGTGGTAGGAAAGAATTGTGTCATTTGGCAGCAATATGGCCGCTGCGGTAGAATCAACACCGCCTGAAAACGCCAGCGCTTTCTTTGACCCGGGTGATCGGGGTTCTGTTTTAATATGGGCCGTCTCTGACACCATTGGATAAAGGACAGTCTCAATTGCTAAAGCAAGTAAACTCGGGTGGGTGGAAGACAAGTCGAAATCTATCGGCATTTCCCAATGAAGCCATCCATTTGGATAACGCAACCACAATACCTTTCCGGCCTGGTACCAATTTTGTAACAATTCAATACTATTCCACTCTATGGAACGTAATTCTGGAGGTGGAAGAATTTCTAAATGACCTTGGTTTAGTTTATATCTTGCACGTTGAAGATAATTTGATGTGTCAATTTGAGGGTGTGCCATGACAAAATCGATAACAAGCGACCATTCTTCCAAGTTCCACAATGCTCTTATTATGATGTCTTTTGCAAATAGGGCGTTTACTGGGCAGTTCAATTGCAGTTCGGCAAAACTGATTGATTCACGGTACTTTGATTGATTGTAAAGCCGACGAATTTTTAGCCGGCTAAGGCCATATCTTAACGAAGCGAGAGCCCCCACAAATGATGTACGCTGTTCACTATTTTTG
>Ga0206677_10002840_pt1 | contig 14915 bp, 13 predicted proteins | sample M130m12015metaG_FD_155475 | JGI IMG/M metagenome (GOLD analysis project Ga0206677, IMG submission 155475) | Ammonia-oxidizing marine archaeal communities from Monterey Bay, California, United States - M1 30m 12015 | ecosystem: Environmental > Aquatic > Marine > Intertidal zone | place: USA... | reverse complement strand
CAGCGCTTCGCGCACGTTAGCGTCATCGGTATGACCATCGATATCAATAAAAAAGACGTAATGCCACTTGCGCTGATGCGAAGGACGCGACTCGATGCGGGTCATATTTATATTCTTCGCAGCAAATGGCTTTAGCATTTTATGCAGCGACCCTGCATCGTCAGTATTGGATGCAGAAATAATTAACGTGGTTTTATCGTCGCCACTCGCAGGAGGGATACGATGACCAATAACAAGAAATCGTGTGGTGTTGTCGCGACTGTCTTCGATGTTCGACACCAGTACGTTTAACCCATACACATCGGCAGCTGAATCACCGGCAATAGCGGCGGTGCCCACCTCGCTCTCCGCTCGTTTCGCACCTTCGGCATTGCTGCTGCAAGGAATCTGTTCTGCATTGGGCAGCGACTCGGCCAGCCAAGCTCTGCACTGAGCCAAAGCCTGCGGATGTGCGCACACCCGCAGCACGTCTTTCGGATCTCCCATTTTGCCCAGTAAATGCTGACGAATACGCATCTCAACCTCACCACAGATACTCAGCGACGAAGCCAGAAACATATCCAGAGTGTGATTTACCATGCCTGCGCTGGAGTTCTCTATTGGCACAATGCCGAAACGGGCAGCACCGTTCTCAACCTCATGAAACACATCTTCAATAGTGGCCAGCGGCAGAGGGCCGACTGAATGGCCAAAATGCTTGAATACAGCAGACTGTGTGAATGTGCCTTCGGGCCCAAGGTAACCCACTTTCAGAGGTTCTTCATAAGCCCGACACGCCGACATGATTTCACGGAATAAGCGAACCATTTCGTCATTCTCAAGCGGCCCCTCATTGCGCTCGGCAACAGCACGCAGCACCTGCGCCTCACGTTCCGGACGATAAAACTCAACAACACCGCTGCCGGCATCACTGTGTTTGGCATCTCCAATTTGTTTCGCCAACGAGGCCCGTTTGCTAATTAATGAAGCTAACTGGATATCGACTTCATCAATCTGATTGCGAATAGCGCTCAGGTCTTCCGATATTGAATCTTTTGAGTCTGACATGACGGACCCTCAAAAATTGGCGAACAACTTAGTCGCCCTGCCCAAGGCAACGCACATTGATAACACCTTCAATAGCGCCGATAGCGGCAATAGTTTCAGCCGGCACCGGGCCATCAAGATCGACGATGGTGTAAGCGACATCGCCGCGTGACTTATTCAATAGATCATCAACATTAAGCCCGGCAGACGCCAAGCAGGTCGAAATCTGCGCCACCATGTTTGGCTTATTCTGGTTCGCAATCGTGATGCGGCTGCCGCTAGTGCGCGGCATATCGGCATCAGGAAAATTCACTGAGAAACGTATAATGCCATGCTCAATATAATCACGCATATTCTGCGCGACCATTATTGCGCAGTTAGTTTCAGCCTCTTCGGTTGACGCACCAAGATGTGGCAAAGCGATAACCTGATCGTTGCCCAACAATTCGCGTGACGGGAAGTCGGAAACATAACGACCGAGATGGCCTGCTTTCAGACTTTCCAGCACTGCAGCATCGTCAACGATTCCGCCACGAGCAAAATTAAGCACAACACCATTTTGTTTCATCATGGCAATGCGTTTCGCATTCACCAGATGCTTCGTATCTTCAAGCAATGGCACATGCAGCGTCACCATATCTGAGCGGCTGAACAGATCTTCCAGACTGCGAGCCTGCTCTACACCTGCCGACAACTGCCATGCACGAGAAACAGTAATGTGGTTATCAAAACCAATAACATTCATGCCCAGTGAATGAGCAGCATTAGCCACCTGAACACCAATAGCGCCCAGCCCAATAACACCTAAGGTGCGACCGGGCAGCTCATAGCCAACGAACTTCTTTTTGCCGGCTTCGACCTGCTTATTCAGCGCATCGCCCTCACCTTGCAGAGATTGCGTATAACCGTAGGCTTGGCACAAGTTGCGCGCGGCCAGCAGCATACCGCTAATGACCAGCTCTTTTACCGCATTAGCATTGGCACCCGGCGCATTAAATACCGGCACACCGCGCTTGGTAAATTCATCAACAGGAATATTATTTACACCCGCACCGGCGCGGGCGATAGCTTTAATGCTGCTGGGCCATGACTCTCCGTGCATTTTATACGACCGCAAAATAATGGCATCGGGAGACTCAACTTTCTCACCAACGCTGTACTGATCAGAAGGCAATAATTTAAGGCCTTCTGGGGAAATATTATTAAGTGAACGTACTTTGTACATGACTACCTGCCAAATATATTAAAAGGGTAAAAATCGACCGTAAATGCGCCTGGCCGTTGTCAAAAAATAAGCGGACTGTTTAAGCGTTGCGCTTTTCAAACTCCGCCATGAAGTCTACTAGCGCCTGCACCGCTTCTTCAGAAACCGCATTGTAAATACTCGCGCGCATACCACCAACAGAACGATGACCTTTGAGATTCATAAGGCCAACCTTTTCTGCTTCGGCAAGAAATTGACCGTCAAGCTCGGGCTTCGCCAGCGTAAAGGGAATATTCATCCATGAACGGTAAGGCAGTGCCACCGGGTTTGAGTAAAAATCTGATCCGTCGATAGCGCTGTACAGCAAATTTGATTTTCGCTTATTCAGCTCGCCCATCGCCTGCAAACCACCCTGGCGCTTAATCCACTTAAACACGAGACCGGAGAGATACCATGCAAAGGTTGGCGGTGTGTTCGACATTGAGCCTGCTGCTGCCTGGTTCTGATAACGAAGTATCGGCGGAAGGTTTTCACCCCCCTTCTCAATGAGGTCTTTACGGGCGATGATAATGGTCAGACCCGCAGGACCGATGTTCTTCTGTGCACCGGCGTAAATGACGGCGAAACGGTTAACATCAATAGGACGCGACAAAATAGTTGATGACATGTCACAGACAATCGGCACCTTACCGGTGTCTGGCAACTCATGGAATTCCACACCACCAATGGTTTCGTTCTGACACATATGAAAATAGGCGGCATCGGGGCTGAGCTTCCACTCAGACAGGGGCGGCACATCGGTATAAGACGATGCAGCAGCATCGGCCACAAGATTAGGCTCAATCACGCTAGCCGCTGTTTTATATGCCTTTTTTGACCAACTGCCGGTAACCAAATAGTCCGCTGATTGTCCGGGGGCACACAGGTTCATGGGCAACAATGCAAACTGCTGGGTCGCACCGCCTTGCAAAAACAACACCGAATACGCATCGGAAATACCCATCAATTCACGCAGATCAGCTTCAGCTTCAGTTGCTATAGCATCGAACGCCTTGCTCCGGTGACTGATTTCCATCACCGACATACCCGATCCATCAAGGTCTGTTAATGATGCTTTTGCTTCTTCAAGCACTTCCAACGGAAGCGCGGCCGGGCCGGCACTAAAATTAAATACACGAGACATTATTGTTTACATTCCATCACTAAGAGTGCGTTTACTTCCGGTGGCTAACTAAAACATTTGCCGGAATACTTTAAGTTTACTTTCTAAATAAGCAGCAGCATAAAACGGGCCACCCACCGCTCAATATTTTATTGTTGGTTTATTACGCTTAAGAAGCACCTCAGCACCGGCAGCACCTATGCCGCAGGCTATTCTTCTTCAGCAACCCCTTCAGACTCTTCGTCATCACCCGGTAATGTGACGATACGATCAAGACCAACCAGGCGCTCGTCGTCCGACATTCTAATTAGACGAACACCCTGAGTATTGCGCCCCTGAACAGAAATATCGCCGACGGGCGTCCTCACCAGCGTACCCGCCGAACTAATCAGCATTACTTCATCTTCATTGTTGACCTGACAAGCACTGACCATGCGCCCGTTGCGCTCACTGGTCTGAATCGCAATGACGCCCTGACCACCGCGGCCCTGAGTCGAAAACTCATCGCCCGGCGTGCGCTTGCCGTAACCGTGCTCTGATACAGTCAGAATATCGCCATCACCAATAATAATAAGTGCTATGACTTCGTGATCGGCAGCGATCTTGATACCACGAACACCTGTAGCGCCACGTCCCATCACACGGACGTCCGATTCATTAAATCGAATTGCCTTGCCGGAGCTGGCATACAGCATAATTTCGTTTTCGCCATTGGTAATGGCTACATCGACGAGCTTATCGCCATCGCGCAAATCAACCGCAATAATGCCATTGGTGCGGGGGCGGGAAAACGCTTCTAAAGTGGTTTTCTTAACCGTCCCACGACTCGTTGCCATGAACACATAGTGCTTGTCATCAAAGCCTGTAACCGGCAACACAGCATTAATACGCTCTTCCGGCTGCAATGGCAGCAGATTCACAATCGGCTTGCCGCGTGAACCACGACTGGCTCGCGGCACCTGATAAACCTTCAACCAATAGACCTTACCCAGGCTTGAGAAACACAACAGCGTGTCATGACTGTTCGCCACAAACAGCTTATCGATAAAATCTTCATCTTTCATTTTCGTGGCCGAGCGCCCACGCCCGCCACGTTTTTGCGCCTGATAGGTATCCAGACCCTGCGACTTGGCATAGCCACCATGTGACAGCGTAACGACCAAATCTTCCTTAGGAATGAGATCTTCAATCGTCACATCACTGTAGTCTTCAAGAATTTCTGTGCGCCGCTCATCGCCATAGGCTTCGCGGATTTCAGCCAACTCCTGACGGATCACCTCAACCAAGCGATCGGGATCCTCCAAAATATCAATAAAATCTTTAATTTTCTCCAAGATCTCTTTGTATTCACTGATAATTTTATCGCGCTCGAGGCCAGTCAAACGGTTCAGACGCAACTCCAGAATCGCCTGAGCCTGCACCTCGGATAAACGGTAAGCGCCCTCGATCAAGCCCACTTCACCCTCAAGACTGTCGGGGCGGGTGTTTACGCCACCGGCGCGTTCGAGCATGCCGACCACGTCGCCCGGCTCCCAAGTAGTGCTCATTAGGGCCTCGCGCGCCTCCGCAGGCGTTGGCGACGCTTTGATCAACGCAATGACCGGATCTATGTTCTTCAGCGCAACGGCCTGCCCTTCAAGGATATGCGCACGATCGCGAGCTTTACGCAGCTCAAACACAGTACGACGGGTTACCACCTCACGACGGTGCCTAATAAACGCTTCGATAATTTCTTTTAGGTTCAAAAGTCGTGGCTGGCCATCACGCAGTGCCACCATGTTGATACCGAACACCGTCTGCAAAGAGGTCTGCTTATAGAGATTGTTCATCACAACCTCAGGCAGCATGTCACGGCGCAACTCAATAACAACGCGCAGCCCGTCTTTATCGGACTCATCGCGCAACTCGGTAATACCCTCAATCTTCTTATCACGAACCAAATCAGCAATTTTCTCGATCAAGCGGGCCTTATTCACCTGGTAAGGCAATTCAGTAACGACAATAGCCTCTTTGCCCTTGCCATCGATATCTTCAATATGATGGCGAGCACGAATATGCACACGGCCCCGACCCGTGGTGTAAGCCTGAAAGATACCTTGAGTGCCATTAATAATGCCGGCAGTTGGGAAATCCGGGCCCGGAATTTTTTCCATCAGTTGAATAACGGTGGCATCCGGCTCATCCATCACTAACAAGGTGGCATCAATAACCTCATTAAGACTGTGCGGCGGAATATTGGTGGCCATACCAACGGCAATGCCAGACGAACCATTAATGAGAAGGTTGGGCACACGCGTAGGCATTACGGTGGGCTCTGTCTCAGACCCGTCATAGTTTTCCGCAAAATCGACGGTCTCTTTATCGAGGTCAGCCAACAGCTCACTGGCCATTTTGGTCATACGCACTTCGGTATAACGCATAGCCGCCGGAGCATCGCCGTCAACTGAGCCGAAGTTACCCTGGCCATCTACCAGCAAGTACCGCAGAGAAAATGGCTGCGCCATGCGAACGATAGTGTCATAAACCGCTGAGTCGCCATGCGGGTGGTACTTACCAATAACATCACCAACCACACGAGCCGATTTTTTGTACGGCTTGTTGTAATCGTTTCCAAGCACACGCATAGCGTGCAGCACTCGGCGATGAACGGGTTTCAAACCATCGCGGACATCTGGCAGCGCTCGCCCCACGATTACGCTCATGGCGTAATCGAGATAGGACTGGCGCATCTCGTCTTCGAGGTTTACGGGGAATATTTGTGGGGCCAGATCAGACATTGGCAATGCGACTTTTCACTGAGTTGAAAATGGATAAAAACCGGAAATTCGGACTACGGATAATCGAGCTTCCTGCCTTGATTTTTCGAGCTATTGATCGGTTCTGCACTGGGCCCAAAAAAAACGCTGGAATCACTACAAAACAAAGGCGATATGGTATCACAGCATCCCAGTAAACCGCAGCAAAAGCCCAAATAAAATCGCGTAAAGACGGGGGTAAAAAGCCGCCTAAATTGATCGCCGGTCAGGACTGATATTTCACCCTCAGCGTCAATCAGGCATTATCGGGTAAGACGCGAGTAATAACCGCGAAAAAAAACCTCACCCACAGTCTCACCCATCAGCTGGAACAGCTATGCCACGCTCCGACATCATCGTACTGCCTCGCTGGATTATCCCAATGCAGCCTCTCGGCAAGGTTCTTGAAAATCAAGCGGTTGTCATTCGAAATGGGCGCATCAACAGCATCTGCTCGCCACAAGAAGCACGGGCCATTGCGCCGGATGCCGACGTTATTGAGCGCCCGGAACACGTTTTGCTGCCTGGCTTCATCAACGCCCACACGCACTCAGCAATGAGCTTATTGCGCGGCTATGCCGACGATCTGCCTTTGCAGCAATGGCTGTCCGAGCATATCTGGCCAGCCGAGGCCGAATGGGTGAGCCCCGCGTTTGTCCGCGATGGCACGCAGCTCGCAATTGCCGAGATGCTTAAAAGCGGCACAACCTGTTTCAATGACATGTACTTTTTTCCGGATGAAGTCGCCCGCATTGCCTCAGAGACCGGTATCCGCGCGAGCATTGGGCTGATCGTGCTCGATATACCCAGCATCTGGGCAAACGATTTTGACGAGTATCTGAGCAAGGGCGTGGCAGTTGCAGACAAATTCCGCGACCACTCCCTCATCAGCACCGTATTCGCCCCCCACTCGCCTTATCTGGTTTCTGAGGAACACATGCGGCATCTTGCAGTGCTGGCCGACGAACTCGACAAGCACGTGCACATGCATATTGCAGAAACGGCTGACGAAGTCAGGGAGTCGATGGACAAACATGGCTTCAGGCCCCTGCAACGGACTGCCACAGCTGGCTTGCTCAACTCGCATCTTCAGGCCGTGCACATGACGCAACTCAACTCCACAGAAGTTGCTGAGCTGGCAAAAGCCGGCGCTACTGTTGTTCACTGCCCCGAATCAAACCTCAAGCTCGCGAGCGGTATTTGCCCAATCACCACACTCACTGAGGCCGGCGTCAACGTCGCAATCGGAACTGATGGTGCGGCCAGCAACAATGACCTCGATATGATGAGTGAAATGCGCACAGCCGCATTACTGGCTAAAGGCAGCAGTGGCGATGCCACGGCTATGCCGGCTGAGCAGATTCTCGCAATGGGGACGATCAACGGTGCCAAGGCATTGGGCATGGATGCCGAACTCGGATCTCTCGAGCCGGGCAAAATTGCCGACATGATCTGCATAGACCTTAATGAGCCGGCAACTCAGCCGGTCTATAACCCCATCTCGCAAATAATCTATGCCGCTGGTCGCGACCAAGTATCCGATGTCTGGGTGGCCGGCAAGCCGCTGCTGACCCGGCGCAAGCTGACAACGCTGGACGAGACGGCCATACTCAAGCAATCCAAAGCCTGGCAAGCACGCATTGCTCACAAGCTCTAGCCTAACCAACGTGGAAACCTCAATGCCCTTATGAATGACCATACCCAGAATATCAATCAGAACCTCGACCCGGCCGAGATCAACAAATTCAATGAGCTCGCCAGTCGCTGGTGGGATGAAAAAAGTGAGTTCAAACCGCTGCATCAAATCAATCCACTGCGGGTCAACTATATTAATGAACGCACCAGCCTAGCAGGCAAAATTGTGCTTGATGTTGGGTGCGGCGGTGGCTTATTAACCGAGGGCATGGCCGCCCTCCAAGCGCAGGTAACCGGAATTGATCTTGCGCCCGATTCACTCGAAGTTGCCCGCCTGCATCTGCTTGAGAGCGGTTACCGCATCAACTACCAACTGATCGAAGCCGCGGAGTTAAAACTGAGCCATCCCGATCATTTCGATGTCGTCACCTGTCTCGAAGTGCTCGAACATGTGCCGGAGCCGGCTGAGCTCATCAGAGATTGCGTTGCCATGCTAAAGCCTGGAGGTCATCTGGTGCTGTCCACGCTTAATCGCAACATCAAATCATTTATGGGTGCGATTGTGGGCGCCGAATACCTGCTTGGTCTCGTACCAAAAGGCACACATGACTTTGAACGCTTCATCAAGCCCTCAGAAATGAATCGCTGGGCACAGTCGGCCGGAGCGCAACTGCAAGACATCACTGGCATTACCTACAAGCCACTCAGCAAAACCTTCGCGCTTGCGGCGGATATTGATATTAATTATCTAGCGCATTTCAGGCTTCCTGAATGAGCGCCATGCAAGCCCCTAAAGGGGTGCTGCTCGACCTCGATGGCACCCTGCTCGACACCGCGCCCGATATGGTTGCTGCACTCACCCCTATCTGCAATCGTCTCGGGGTTGCTGCTCCGGACTACGAGTTTGCCCGCGACTATGTGTCGATGGGTGCCACAGGCTTATTGAGGGGTGCCCTGCCCTATCTGGATGAAGATGAAATTGCAGCGCTGGTGCCTGAGTACCTGGATATATACGCTGCCAACCTATCGTCTGAGACCGTTCTGTTTGACGGCATGGAAGCACTGCTGAGTGCGCTAGAAGCGTCCGCGATTCGTTGGGGTGTGGTTACCAACAAGCCGGCATTCCTAACCGACCCGCTGCTTAAGGCCTTAAACCTGCACGAGCGCAGCGCTTGTGTTGTCAGTGGCGACACATTGCCACAGCGCAAGCCACAGCCGGAACCCGTACTGCTTGGCATGCAGCAGGCTGGACTTGTTGCTGCAAACACGCTGTACGTTGGCGACGCTGAGCGCGACATACAGGCCGGACGAAATGCCGGCGTAAAGACCGCTGCAGCCGTTTACGGCTATATCCTGCCGGAAGACAACCCGGCAGCCTGGCAGGCCGACTATCAGGTCGCTCACCCTAGCGAACTGTTCGACCTGATTATCAATCTGTAAATCACTATAATAAGCCCAACGAACCACCAATGATTGACATCATACTCGACCAACTCCCGAGCCCAGCGACGGCGACAACTCCTAATCGAAAGAAATCATGACCGACCCACTTAATGCCCAGGCACAAAGCTACCAAGCGCCCACAGACATTCTAAAAGACCGCGTGATTATGGTGACCGGTGCCGGTGATGGTATCGGCCGTGCCGCAGCCCTGGCCTATGCCTCTCATGGCGCCACAGTGCTTCTGGTTGGGCGCACTCAGGTCAAACTGGAGCGTGTTTACGACCAAATCATCAACGACGGCGGTCCGCGTCCAAGCATTGCTATCCTCGATTTCAAAACAGCCATTGCGGACAGTTATGAGAGCCTAGGGATTCAGGTCGAACAAGAGTTTGGTCAACTTGATGGACTGCTTAACAACGCTGGCATGCTTGGGCACAGAGCCCCTATCGAGCAGTTTCCGGTGGGCAGCTTTATGGAAGTGATGCACATCAACGTCAATGCCCAGTTTGTGCTCACCCGCACGTTGTTGCCATTATTGAAAAAATCAAGCGATGCCTCGTTGATATTCACATCCAGCGGAGTCGGTCGCAAAGGACGAGCTTTCTGGGGTGCCTATGCCGTATCGAAGTTTGCCACCGAAGGCTTGATGCAAGTGCTTGCCGATGAACTCGAAAACACCCCCGTAAGGACGAACAGCATTAATCCGGGCGCAACCCGAACCAATATGCGTGCTGCGGCCTACCCCGGTGAAGACCCGCTCAGTGTTAAAACCGCTGAGGAAATAATGAGCCCGTATTTATTTCTCATGGGGCCGGACAGCAAGGCAGTGAACGGTGCGAGCATTAACTGCCAATCCTAGGCACGCAGCCAGACAAAAAAACGCTTTAGGTTTAAATTATAAGCATTTGTTTTAATTTGTTTTGATGCACTTCTTAAGACTGGCAATTTCGGACGATGTCAAATCACGGAATTTGCCACGGCCCAAGCCACGCGGCAGCAAAATAGGACCATAACTGATCCGCATTAGCCGGCTCACATCGTAACCAAAGTGATTCCATAATCGCCGAACAATGCGGTTTCGGCCTTCTCTCAACAGCACCCGGTACCAGCGGTTAGAACCTTCGCCGCGGGTAAAGTGCACGCTCTCGAACCGCGCCATGCCGTCATCCAGCTCAACCCCTTCTTGCAACTGACGAATCTCCTCATCGGTGGGATCGCCCAGCACGCGCACCACGTACTCGCGCGAAACCTGGCTGCCAGGATGCATCAAGCGGTTTGCCAGCTCCCCATCGGTGGTTAGCAGCAGCAAGCCAGATGTGGCTGCGTCAAGCCGACCAATACTGACCCAGCGTGCGCCACTCACACGCGGCAGCGAGTCAAAAATAGTCCGGCGCTTCTCAGGGTCCGACCGGGTGCAGATTTCACCCGGCGGTTTAAAATACATAATAGTGCGCTCAATGCGCTGACCTTTAGCCGAGCGGAGAGGCCTGCCATCGAGAACAATGCGCTCGTCACCGGTAACCTTGCAGCCAAGTTCAGCAACCTCACCGTCAACGCTAATACGGCCGGCCTTAATCAGCTCTTCGAGCTGACGCCTCGACCCATGCCCGGCATTTGCCAGCCATTTCTGTAAGCGCTGTTCTGGCATAAGCTATCAGGACTTAAGCGGGACGACATCAGCAGACCCCTGCTCGTCGGCCTCATATTCAGCATCGGCTTCGAGTTCCGCAAACACAATTTCTTCGTCCCTCTTAGCATTAATATTAAGCTCTTCGGCTGCATCTTGTTGTGACTGATCTTCAGTGCTTACGCCTTCAGCTTCCACCTCATATTCAGCATCTTCCAAAGGCGCTTGATGCCCATCGCGCTCTTTGCGCTTATCGTCTAACGATGTGACTGATGCCGGCTCTTCGGGCAGCTCATTGACCTCGGCCGGCCCCAACAAGTGCGCACCGGGTGATGCACCTTCCTGCAAGACCCGTTCTTCAACCGGGACATTGAGCTCAAGCTGCACATTTAACGGATCGAGCTCCTGCAAATCAGCCAATGGCGGCAGGTCTTCAAGCTTCTTAAGACCAAAATAGTCAAGGAATGTTTTGGTGGTAGCGTACAAGGTCGGGCGACCAGGAACATCACGCTGCCCCACCGGACGCAACCAACCGCGATCAAGCAGATTGCGAATAATGTTGGTGCTTACCGCAACACCGCGTATATCTTCTATGTCGCCACGCGTTAACGGCTGACGATACGCAGTAATAGCGAGGGTTTCCATCAATGCTCGGGAGAATCGCGGCGGACGACCTTCCCACAGCTTCTGCAGCCACGGTGACATCGCATCAGACACCTGAACACGATACCCGCTCGCCACTTCCAGTAACTGGATACCGCGATCTTCGTACTCTTCCTGCAAATCTTTTATCACCGTACGGACGTCATCTTTGGACATCTCATTGTCTTTGCCGAATAAGGCCAGCAAAGCATCGAGAGACAACGGCTCGCCGCTTGCCAGCAGCGCAGCTTCAATAATATTTTTAAGTTGCTTAGTTTCCATGTCGCCTTTTTCGGTCTGTAGGTTAGGAATAAGAGTCGGCTTGTTCTGCCTGCTCCGCAGAAATCTGCTTTGCACTGCCGGTAGCACGCACATGAATCGGTGAGAACGACTCAGGCTGAACCACCTCAATAATCCCGGCCTTCAATAACTCCAGCAAAGCCAATAGAGTGACGGTAGCGCCCATGCGGCCTTCAGTCGCATCAAACAAACGGGTGAACTCAATAAAGTCGGTCGAACTAACGCGCCCGAGGACATCCGTCATACGATCACGAACAGAAAGCTGTTCAGCCTGAACATGATGGTGCGCATTAAACTTGGCCCGCGATAACACGTCACGAAATGCCACCAACAACTCATTGAGGGTGGCATCCGGCAACTGCTCAACAATCTCTCTCTTGCCGGGATCGATGGCTGCCGGAAAAATATCACGCTCAAGTCGCGGCATCCCATCAAGCTGATCAGTGGCACCTTTGTAGCGCTCATATTCAAGCAGACGGCGCACCAACTCGGCACGTGGATCATCCTCGTCGTCTTCATCGACCTCTTTGGACCTCGGCAACAGCATTCTTGATTTGATTTCCGCCAGCATTGCTGCCATTAGCAAATACTCGCCCACCAGATCAAGCTGAAGCTCGTTCATAAGGTCAATGTACTCGACATACTGTTCGGTAATCTGGGCAATGGGGATATCAAGAATATCCATGTTTTGCCGACGAATCAGATACAACAGCAAATCCAGGGGACCGGCAAATGCTTCGAGAAAAACCTCCAGAGCCTGGGGAGGAATATAAAGATCCTGCGGCAGCCGGGTGTACGCCTCGCCCTCAACCACGGCAAAAGGCATTTCTGCCTGCTCAGGCCTTACAGCGCCTGTCGGATGCTGCGCAGCAAGCATCGCCGCTTTTCGCTCCGCCGAGGATTGCACCACCGTTAACTCTGGACCGGCTTGTTTATCCGCTTCAGTCATGTCTCACCGCTTTATAGCCCAACCACAGATAAGATGAGCGATTTAATTACTGCCATTAAAGGTTCAACCAGAGCCCATAACCAGCCCATGTACAATAAGCCTACGACAATTATAAGCCCGAATGGCTCTAATCTATCGAGAAGTTTTCCGATCGGCTCGCTCACCAGGCCACGCAGCACCCTGCCACCATCCAATGGCGGTATCGGCAAAAAATTAAATACAGCCAGTAAGACATTGAAAAATACGCCTATCTCGGCCATGCGATAAAAAAAGTACGCGCTGCTATCGGGCGCTGCTCCCGCCAGCAGCGATGCTTTTAACACCAGCGCCCAGAAAAGCGCCATGACCAGATTGCTGAGCGGACCCGCAATAGCCACCAAAATCATGTCCTGCTTGGGGCGCCGCAATGCATTGAAATTAACCGGCACAGGCTTGGCCCAGCCGAATACAAAACCGGTAAACAGCAGGGTGAGCGTGGGCACCAGCACCGTCCCCACCGGGTCCACATGTTTTAACGGGTTCAGCGACAAACGCCCCAGCATGTCGGCCGTTCGATCACCGCAAGAGCGCGCCACCCAGCCATGAGCAACCTCATGGAGGGTAATCGCAAAAAGAACAGGAATAGCAGCCACCGAGATGGCCTGGAGAATTTGGGCAAGATCAAAGGGCATAGGGTTTATTATAGAGTTAAGCTCACAACTAAAGATACCAACGCAACGACTTAAGCAAAGTCGGTAACATCACCCTTGCCCTGACGCAGAACCACGGGAAAATCGCCGGTTAAATCCACAACGGTAGTTGGGTCGATGCCGCAGTTACCGCTATCAATAATCGTGTCGAGATCTTTACCGAGTCGATGCAAAATCTCACTCGGATCAGTCAGTGGCATGTCCTCGCCAGGCAGTATCAATGAAGAACTCATCATCGGCTCACCGAGCGCCTCAAGTATGGCAAGAGGCACCGGATGATCCGGAACTCTTAAACCAATGGTTTTGCGCTTAGGGTTCAGTAATCGACGCGGTACTTCACGCGTCGCCTCCAATATAAATGTGTAAGGTCCGGGCGTATGACTTTTCAACAGTCGATAGACCCAGTTTTCCACCCGCGCATAGTTAGCCAATTCTGACAAATCACGGCATGCCAAGGTAAAGTTGTGCTGCTTATCGGTTTTACGGATCCGCTGAACTTCCTTAATCGCCTTTTGATCGCCCATATGCCAACCCAGAGCGTAGCTCGAGTCCGATGGGTACGCGATCAATCCGCCGGACTGCAGCGTCGCCAACACCTCTGCAACACGCCGCGGCTGAGGGTTGTCGGGATGAATGTCAATGAGTCGAGCCATATAGCTGCCAATCGCTGCCGGAAATTCACGAGCAAATTCAGCACAGAAGTGTAGTGAATTTCAGTATGATTCGCCTTCTTATTTACAGGATACCCAAGAATGCAGGCTTTACTCGATTTTTTACCGGTGATCGCATTTGCGGTGACCTACTGGGTCACCAAAGACTTTAATACGGCGATCCTAGTCATAATGGCTGCGGTCGGCATACAGGTGATTGTGACCTTAGTGCTGACTCGTACCGTACCGAAGATGCTGCTGATTTCAGCTGCTCTGGTGATTGTGCTGGGTGGCATAAGCCTGCTGCTAAAGAATGACCTTGTCTTCAAATGGAAGCCCACCGTACTGAACTGGGCATTCGCTCTGGTGTTTATAGGCAGTCAGTTCATCGGCACCAAACCTATCATCCAGCGCATTATGCAGGCCGTAGCCAAAAATGAAATTCAGCTCAACTCGGCGGATTGGCGCACTCTCAACCTCATGTGGGCAGTGTTCTTCATGCTCTCGGGGGCAGCGAATATCTACGTTGCCTATAATTTTGAAGAAGCAATATGGGTTAACTTCAAGCTGTTTGGTCTGCTCGGCTTCACGCTGGTGTTTATGGTGCTGCAAGCCATCTGGATTTCCAGCCGCGCACCGGGGAATGAAACTCCGAACAGCGGTGGGCAAGCAAATAAAGACAGCAACTCGGATGAATCGCAGCAATGACAGTCAGCAATATGCTTTATGCCATCATCAGCGAAGACATACCGGGCACTCTTGCTCAACGTCTGAATGCCCGACCAGAGCACCT
>Ga0206677_10002839_pt1 | contig 14915 bp, 10 predicted proteins | sample M130m12015metaG_FD_155475 | JGI IMG/M metagenome (GOLD analysis project Ga0206677, IMG submission 155475) | Ammonia-oxidizing marine archaeal communities from Monterey Bay, California, United States - M1 30m 12015 | ecosystem: Environmental > Aquatic > Marine > Intertidal zone | place: USA... | reverse complement strand
CTTGTTTCTAATACCATTTTAAGCACAAAAAAGCCCTGGATTGTTTCCTCTTATATTGTTGCGAGTATATTTGGATATTTTGTAGTAACATATGTTATTTAATTATATTCTTTCATGGGTTTATTTTTATATTTGATTAAAAATAAATTCTTATGAAATGTGGTGTTGTTACTTTCCCGGGATCTAATTGCAATCATGACATGATTTATGCCTTAAGTAAAATTTTAAATCAAAAAGTTGTTGAACTTTGGCACAAGGATCATGACACTCAAAATTGTGAATTAATCATTTTGCCTGGAGGTTTTTCTTATGGAGATTATTTACGTTCTGGCGCAATTGCTAGGTTTTCGCCAATTATGAAAGAAGTAGTTCATCACGCAAACAATGGCGGGTTAGTTTTAGGAATTTGTAATGGATTTCAAATCTTATGTGAGGCGGGCCTTTTGCCGGGAACACTTTTACATAACAATAACCAAAAATTTATATGTAAAAACACGTTCTTAAAACCAGCATCCCTAAAAGCGCCAATTTGTCAAAATCTTCATAGTAATGAGTCTTACAAGATTCCTATTGCTCATGGTGAAGGAAGATATTTTGCCTCTGAAAACGTTATAAAATCGCTGTTCAATAATGACCAAGTACTTTTTCAATATTGTGATATTCAGGGAAATATAAATCAGGACGAAAACCCAAATGGATCACTAAATAACATTGCAGGAGTGTCCAACAAGAATCAAAATGTAATGGGAATGATGCCTCACCCAGAAAGAGCCGTTGACCCGCTATTAGGCAATACTGACGGTGTACCATTGTTTAATTCCCTACTCAATTTAATCGCTGTATAATAAATACTTTTTTCAATTGTTAAGCCGTTGTAAAACAGGATTTTAAAGCTTAAAAACTAAGTGTTCGCAAGTGCTTTTGTAAGATATTTAACTTTAAATATTGCTACAGCTTTCTTATATTATCATTTAAATTATTTTTAAAATGAAAAAAAAACTACTAAATATTTGTGTAATACTTATACAATTCACATCAGTATTTGCCCAGCAAACGATTAAAGGAAAAGTTGTCGATTTAGAGTCTCAATTTCCTCTACCAGGAGTTAATGTCCAATTTATAGACGGTGACTTTACTAGCGGTGTAGCGACGGATGTAAATGGTAGGTTTAAAATTGAAGAAGTTCCACTTGGAAGGCATCAAATTAGATTTACTTTTATTGGATATAAGCCTCAAATTCAAACAATTGTTGTTAACTCTGGTAAAGAAGTTGTTTTAAATATTTCAATCGAAGAATCCACTGAAATGCTTGACGCATTTGAAATCTCTGCAAATGAAAATAGGGAGGTAAATAATGAAATGGCCATTATAAGCGCTCAGCAATTTTCAGTAGAAGAAACAGAAAGGTATGCTGGAAGTCGAGGGGACCCTGCAAGAATGGCTTCAAATTTAGCAGGAGTACAAGGAGCAGATGACAGCAGAAACGACATTATTGTCAGAGGTAACTCTCCACTTGGGGTCATCTACAGGGTTGAAGGAGTTACCATACCCAATCCAAATCATTTTGCAATTTCTGGATCATCTGGTGGACCACTAAGTATTTTAAATAATAAATTTTTAGGAAACAGTGATTTCTTTTCTGGAGCTTTTCCAGCAGAATACGGGAATAGTACCGCAGGGGTATTTGATCTTAAAATTAGAAATGGAAATAATGAAAAAACAGAATTTACTGGACAAGTCGGTCTTTTTGGTGGTGAATTTTTAGCGGAAGGCCCCCTTTCTAAAAAAAGTGCTGCTTCTTTTTTAGTAATGTATAGAAGAGCTACACTCTCCATATTTAATAAGCTGGGGATTGATTTAGGCACGTCGGCTATACCTAAGTATCAAGATTTTGCTGCAAAAATAAATTTACCTTTCAAAAATGGAGGAAACCTATCTCTTTGGGCAATGGGTGGAAACAGTAACATCAACATTTTAATTAGCGAACAAAAAGACAGTTCTGCAATAGATCTTTATGGGGAAAACACTAAAGACCAACGTTTTGGAACCAGGATGTTAGTAAGTGGAGCAACCTATACAAAACCTCTTAATGAAACTGCATTTATAAAATCAACAACTTGTATAAATTTAGAGGGCCAAAAGTCAAATCACGACACGATCACTAGAAATGATCCAAATAAGTTTACAGATTACACGCTGACGCCTTACATGGCTTATGATTTCAATAAAGTAAGGTATTCCAACGCAAGTTCTTTTAATAAAAAACTGAATAAAAAAAACTCGCTTAAAATGGGCTGGGTTGCTGACATAACCAGTTTTAATTTTATTGACAGCGTAAGCACTAATGCATCTCTTCAAACATATAGAAAACGATTCCAATCAAATGGAAAATACTTTCAAATTCAACCTTACATAAGTTGGAAACATAAATTTTCTGATGATTTTATAATAACGGCTGGATTAACAAGTTTATACCTTTCTATTTTTGAAGTAGATAATTCTCAACCTAAAGCAACTAATATTTCACCAATAGAGCCTCGATTTGGAATGAGATGGAATATTAATGATAAAAGCGCCCTTTCTTTTGGATTGGGATATCATTCCCAAACACAACCTCTTTATACAAGGTTTTATCTTCCCGAAAACAATAACGAACCCATCAATCAAAACTTAGATCTAACCTATAGTAAGCACATTGTTTTGGGTTATTCTCAAAATCTGAATCAAAATTTCGGCCTCAAAGCTGAGGCCTACTATCAGGATTTATCAGGTATACCAATTGAAATTACTTCTTCAGCATTTTCTTTAACAAATGCTGGAAGCGGATTTGCTAGAGTTTTTCCCAATGCGTTAACAAATGCTGGAACGGGATATAATTATGGTTTAGAGCTTACAGTTCAACGTTATTTTAATAAAAGCTGGCACGCTCTCTTTACAGGATGTTTGTACAATTCAAAATATACTGCAAGCGATAGCATTGAAAGAAACACCAGTTTTAACGGAATTTATGCAGCTAATTTTTTAGCGGGAAAAGAATTTGAGTTTGGTAAAAACAAGGTGCTTGGACTGGGTTTAAAAGTTACAGGCGCTGGTGGTAAAAGGAAAGGCACAGTAGACCCCACAGCATCAGCCGATCAAGGAGAAGTGATTTTTTTAGATGCTAATTTTAACGAAGATAAATTCAAAGATTATTTCAGATTTGACATAAAGACAACATATAAAATCAATCAAGAAAAAGTCACCCATGAAATAGGAGTAGATTTAGTGAATCTTTCTGGAGCTAAAAATATTTTAAATTATTCTTATGCCCCTAATAATGACGGTATTGCTGACGATAAGGACATAACTGAAAATTATCAATTAGGGTTCTTGCCTATTTTTTACTACAGGATAGATTTCTAAAATTTATTAAATAGATTTACGAATTATTATTTTATTTTAAAGAACTATGAAAATTCTACTAACTGGTGGAGCAGGCTTCATTGGATCACACACTGCTGTGGAGCTTATTAACAATGGATACGAACCTGTTATTATTGATGATTTTAGAAACTCAAAGCCTTTTATTTTAAAAAACATAGAGATTGTAACTGGAAAAAAAATTATTAGTTATGCTGAAGATTTAGGCAACGCTGCTAAACTTAGAGAAATAATTGAAAAAGAAAAGCCTTTAGGGGTCATACATTTTGCAGCAGATAAAGCAGTCAATGAATCCGTTTTAAACCCTATTAAATATTATAAAAACAATGTTGTAAACCTTATTAAATTAGTTGAGATTATCGATGAATACAACATTAAATCTTTTGTTTTTTCGTCCTCATGTACAGTCTACGGAACACCCGACCACACCCCTGTAAGTGAAGAAAGTGATATTAAACCAGCCTTTTCGCCTTACGGATTCACAAAACAAGTCGGGGAACAGATTCTTGTGGACTATTTTAAAAATAAAAACAAGGCCTGCTTAACTATATTAAGGTATTTTAACCCGATTGGGGCTCACCCTTCAGCATTATTAGGTGAACTACCCATAGGTGTGCCTAGTAATCTTATTCCATTTATCACCCAATCAGCCATTGGGAAAAGAGGGCCATTAACTGTACACGGAAACGACTACTCCACCCCTGACGGAACTTGTATTAGGGACTATATTCATGTTGTAGATTTAGCAACAGCACATGTTTTGGCACTGAAAAAGCAAACAAAACCGAATAGAATATACAATGTTGGCGTTGGAAAAGGGTTTTCTGTTTTAGAGGTCTTAAAAAGTTTTGAAAAAGTGAATAGCCTTAAGGTAAACTTTCAATTTGGACCAAGGAGGTCGGGTGATATCCCCGAAATTTATGCAAATAATAATTTAATTAAGAAAGAATTAGCCTGGTCGCCTAAATATTCTTTAGAGAATTGTCTAGAACATTCTTGGTTTTGGGAACAAAATTTGGAAAATTTTTAGAAAAATATCTGTTCTAAAACGATATAAAACATTAACGTAAAACCCACTATTATTCCAGAAACGACTTCATAAACTTTGTGTGCTTTTAAAAATATTCTAGTGAAGGAGACGACCCCAATAAACAGGATTAATAAAGTGTTAAATAGTAGAACCTGACTTAAGTTTATAGTTCCTTGAGAAACTAGTGTTTCAGCAATCATTCCCCCACAAAGACCGCTGATAGATGCAGCATGAAAGCTTATTTTCCATCTTAAGGTGATGATTGATAATGTTATAAGCAACAAAAGCCCACCAAAAAGAAAAGACAAATAGGGTGACAGCAGATTTAATAGTGTAGCGTTCCAATATCTGAAAATATAATAAGTCATAGAGTAATAAATTAACATGAGTATTAATACTGGAATTCTCTCCTTTCTTAAAGGCATATTAATACTTGTAATTAGTTTGTTTTTATACATTATTAATACAGTGATAAGAGGAAAAAAAACAGCCATAAGAACCAAGAAAGAAAAAAGAGGCCAATAAACTTTAGGCGCAGCCAAAAACAACATCTGATTGTAAGAGCTGCTGATATTAAAATAAATTAAATAGGAGTAAAGCACAATGAAAAGAGGATGAAAAATAACAGCAATAAACCGAGATATTTTTGTAATCATTAAAGTAATTGTTTTCTTAGCCTAGCCACGGGAATATGAAGTTGCTCACGATATTTGGCAACGGTTCTACGTGCGATTAAATAACCTTTCTTCTTCAATAATTCAGCAAGTTTTTCGTCTGTTAACGGCTTGGTTTTATCTTCTTTATCAATGGCCTCATTTAATATAGTCTTCACTTCTCTTGTCGAAACCTCTTCACCCGACTCAGTCAAAAGAGATTCGCTAAAGAAATACTTAAGCGAAAAAATACCATAAGGGGTAGAGACGTGTTTGGAATTTGCAACTCTTGAAATAGTAGAAATGTCCATTTCAACAATAGCGGCAATGTCTTTCAAAATCATTGGTTTCAATTTTTTTTCGTCGCCTGATAAAAAAAATTCTTTTTGAAAACTAATAATGGCCTCCATGGTTTTTAAAAGTGTATTTTGTCTTTGTTTAATAGCCTCTATAAACCATTTAGCTGAATCCACTTTTTGTTTAATAAATAAAATAGCATCTTTTGCTCTTTCTTTTTTATCACTTTCTTGAAACCCTTTTATCATTTCAAGGTAATCGCTACTTACTTTCAATTGAGGAGCATTTCTATGATTTAATTCAACTGTTATGTTTCCGTCGTTTTCAACTAGTGTGAAGTCCGGAGTAATTTGTTGAATAGAAATTTGAGTATCGATTAAAGAATTTCCAGGTTTTGGATTTAATTTGACAATTTCTGCAATTGCTTCTTTTATTGCAATGTTATCAATGTCTAATTTTTTAGAAATTTTAGCATAATGTTTTTTAGTAAATTCATCAAAACAGTTTTCTAAAATGGCTTCAGCAGTTTTAATAGAAATTGTTTTTTTCTTTTTACGTAGCTGAATTAAAAGACACTCATTTAAATTTCTTGCTCCTACGCCCGCTGGGTCAAGGTCCTGCACTTCTATTAAAATTTTTTCCAAGTTCTCTTCACTTGTGAAAATATTTTGTGAAAATGCTAAATCATCTACAATATTAAAAAGTTCTCTTCTTAAATATCCAGATTCGTCAAGGTTCCCAATAATATGTTCTGCTATTTTTTTAGTATCGTCATCCTTTATTTTTAGTCGAATTTGTTTTGTTAGTCTTTCGGAAAGAGAATCTCCAAACGAGAGTGGTTTTTGTTGCTCTTCGAGTTCTTTACTGTAGTTGTTAGACTGAGTTTTATAGTATGGAGTTTCATCATTAGTGTAGTCGTCGAAATTAAACTCATCTCTTTTATTTTCTGTATTTTCTTCTAAATCTGTATTTGTTGCACTGGTTTGCTCTTCTCCTTCGTCAAGTGCGGGATTTATTTCTAACTCTTCCTTTATTCTTTTCTCCAATTCCACGGTAGGCAACTGCAACATTTTCATTAGCTGAATTTGCTGAGGAGATAGCTTTTGTAAAAGCCGCTGTTGTAAAGATTGCTTGAGTGCCATTAATTCATAAAAATAGGAATATATTAAACGAGTATTACTTTAGATAAATAAAACACTAAAGAAAAAGCAATTAGAATTCAGCATTATTGGGTGTTCTAGGGAAAGGAATAACATCTCTAATGTTGGTCATTCCTGTTACAAACATCATTAACCTTTCAAAACCAAGCCCAAACCCAGCGTGAGGAACGGTACCAAATTTTCTAGTTTCTAAATACCACCATATTGCTTCTTTAGGAATATTAAACTCCTCACATTTTTTTTCTAAAACATCGTGTCTCTCCTCTCGCTGAGAACCACCAACAATTTCACCAATACCAGGAAATAAAATATCCATAGCAGCAACGGTTTTACCATCAGAGTTTTCTCTCATATAAAATGCTTTTATTTCTTTGGGGTAATCCACAATAACTACCGGTTTTTTGAAGTGTTTTTCGACTAAGAATTTTTCATGTTCACTCTGCAAATCAACACCCCATGCTACAGGGTATTTAAATTGCTTTTTTTTATGAGGTTTAGATTTTAATAATATCTCTACAGCTTTGGTGTAGGTTATTCTTTCAAAATCGTTACTAATCACCATCTGCATTCTTTCCATTAGTGATAGTTCATTTCTTTTGTCTTTAGGAAGTTGTGATTCTTCTTTAACACCTCTATCACTCAAAAACTGCAGATCTTCTTGACAATGCTCTAACCCATAATTAATCAAATATTTCAAGAAGTCTTCACCTAAGTTTATGTTTTGGTTGATGTCCGCGAATGCTGTTTCTGGTTCTATCATCCAAAATTCTGCAAGATGACGAGTGGTATTGGAGTTCTCTGCTCTAAATGTAGGTCCAAAAGTGTATACTTTTCCTAATGCTAATGCAGCCAATTCAGCTTCTAACTGACCGGAAACGGTTAAGTGAGTAGGTTTTCCAAAAAAATCTTTTTTAAGGTCAATATTTTCTTTACCAATCGGCAGGGTGGTAACTCGAAATGTTTCTCCCGCACCTTCGGCGTCGGTTCCAGTGATAACAGGTGTGTGAATATAAAAATAACCTTTATCGTTAAAGTATTTATGTATAGCAAAAGCCATGTGATGGCGAATTCTAAAAACTGCACCAAACAAGTTGGTTCTCATCCTTAAATGCCCCTGTTCTCTTAGCTTCTCTAAAGAATGTTTTTTTGGTTGTAAAATTGTTTTTTGTAAATCTTCTTGATTACTTACTCCTAAAATTTTAATTTCCTCTGCTTGAAGCTCTACTTTTTGTCCGCTACCAAGCGAGTCCACCAAAGCACCTTTAACATTTATAGAAGCCCCATTATTTAGCTCGTCAAGTATATTTTTAGAAAAACTATTGGAATCGATTACAATTTGTAAGCTTGACATGCAAGACCCGTCGTTTAAAGCAATAAATCGGTTGCCTCTAAAAGACCTTATCCATCCGCTAACTTCTATTTCAGCAGGTGCTTCCAGCTTAAGTATATCAATTATTCTCTTGTTCATAATTTTTGTTAAATAGCAATGGAAACTTTTAAAATTAAATTAGTTTCCATAGTTTCGCGTTCAAAATTTAAATCTTGTCAAAAATAACAGAATTATGTGATAGAATACAGCTTTTGTTTCAGGAATGTGGAATAAAAAGCATCACGATGGATGATATTTCTGAACGTTTAGGTTGTTCAAAGAAAACGCTATATCAACACTTTAAAAATAGAAAAGAATTAGTTTACAAGGTTGTTTCTGCTGATATGACGAAGCACGAATTGGAAATTTCTAATGTTGTTAAGGATAATCTTCACCCAATTGACGAGATTTTTAAATTAAATAAGGTAGCCATTAATAAAATTAAAACCATTCACCCTTCTACTCAACACGACTTAAAAAAATATTATCCAAACTCTTGGAAAATCTTTGACAAAAAAAACAAACAGTTAAGTTATGAAGTGTCACTTAATAATTTAAAAAAAGGAATGGACAATGGTTCTTACAGAAAAGACATCAACCCAGAATTATTAGCTAGAATATTTTCAGAAAGAATAGACATGATTTTCAATGGAGTTGTCTTTAAAGCTGGTGAAGCAACATTTACAGAAGTTTTTCAGCAGATGATGAATCACTACATACTCGGTATAGTTACAGACCAAGGAAGATCCTATTATTTAAATCTTCAAAAAAATTTAATTAAATGAATAAAATTATTGCAGTATTATTTCTTTCAGTTTTTTCTGTATTATCAAACGCTCAGGAATTTACAGGAGAGATGTTGTTTAAGTATGCTCAAGAACACAGCCCCAAGCTTCAAAACTCAAATTTAGATGTTGTTGTTTCTGAAGAAAAAATTAAAGAAATTAGATCCTCAGGATTGCCTAAAATAAATGGAGAATTAAGTTTTCAGAATTTCATCAATGTTCCAACTACTGTTGTTCCTGCAAACGCATTAAATCCAAATTTAGCATCAGAAGAATTAATAGGCCTGTCTTTTGGCACACCTTTCAATGCGAATTACAACCTTAGGGTCAGCCAGTTAATATTTAGTTTCAACTATATATACGCTATTAAAGCTGCTCGAAATTACAGTGAGCTAGCTAGATTGTCCAATCTTCAAAAAAATGAAACTTTACTAGAAGAGTTAAAATTAAAACTTGGGCAAATAATTTTAATTCAAAAACAAAAAGATTTACTAAAACAAAATATAAAAGAAGTTGGCGCATTGAAGGTTAAAACGAACAGCCTTATTGATGCTGGTGTAGTCGAGACATCTTCTATTAACGACATTATAATTATGGAGTTAGAGCTTAAAAACTCCATCAAGTTCTTAGAATCTAACGAAAAGATCGCTCTTTTAACTTTAAAATCAGAAATTGGATACCCACTAGATAGTAATATTACTTTGGTTAAAAACTTTGAAAAGTCGTCTACAGCAATTTTAGATAATGCAAATTTAAACCCCGCCAATAACTTAGCTGTTCAAATGGGAAATCAAAATGTAATTTTAAACGACCTTGGGTTGAAAGCTTCTAAAAGTGAAGGGTATCCTTCACTTTCGGGATTTTTTAATCAGCAGCACACAGCCATGAGAAATTCATTCAATTTTTTTGATTCTTCAAAAGACTGGTTTCCAGCAACGCTTTGGGGAATAAATGTTACCATACCAATTTATAATAGTGGTGAGGGAAGAGCTAAGAATAAGCAAAAAGAATTGGCACTAAAGAAAGCTAAGAATGAATTAATAGATATTGAAAATCAAATTAAATCCTTGCATGAGATGCTGAAAAGTAACTACAATAATGCACTCTTAAGTTTAAGCAGTCAAGAAACAAAAGTGAAGTTATTTGACAGCGTTTATTCCAATGAAGAAAAAAAATTAAACTACGGAGCTTCTAATTCTTTAACACTTTCTCAGCGTAAAATGCAGCTGCTGCAATCCAAACAGGAGTTGCTACAAAAGCAGTATGAACTTTATAAAGCAGAAGTACAATTAAGTATTCACACTAACACTTTAAAACTATGAAAAAATTAATCTGGATTTTTCTGATAGCTACAACTTCTTGTCAGAGCAACGAAGTAGAAAGCGAAACGAACGTTGATAACACTGATGAGTTGGTAGAAAGATCTACTAAACCATTGGTTTCAGTTTTTAAAGTAGAAAATAAATTATTTAAAGATTATTTCCACACACAGGGAAGTGTTGTAAGTAAAGAAATTGCGTTTGTGAAACCAGAAATTAATGGCGTAGTTAAAACCATCCATGTTTCTGAAGGAAATTATATATCCAAAGGCGATCCAATAATAACCCTTTCTACGGATCTATTGAATGCTCAAATTATAGAATTGAATGAGCAAATATCTTTTGCCGAATACCTTTTTAAAAAGCAACAAGCTATGTTTAAGGACGGAGTAAGTACAGAAATACAAGTTAAAGAGATTGAAAACAGCTTAAATAGAAGCATTAAAGCTAAAAATACACTTTTAACACAGGTAGCAAAGGCTAAAATATTTGCACCGTTTAATGGTTACGTAGAAGAGGTTTCTATAAAATTAGGAGAATCTATTAGCCCAATGAATAACATTTGTCAGCTGGTAAATACAGATAACCTCTATTTGGTTGCCGATATTTCTGAAAACCTCTTATCAGAAGTCACAAAGGGCGACCCGTTAAGTGTTTATTTCCCCGCGCTTGATTTAAGAATAGAAGGGCTTAACCTAAGTAGAGTAGGAAAAATAATTAACCCCATTAATAGAACGTTAAAAATAGAATCCAGGTTGCCTAAAAATGATATTCTTATCCCCAATCTTATGGCAGAAATGAGTATCAACCATTACTCTAGAGACAGCGCAGTTTGCTTACCGTCGAGACTCATATTGAAAAATGCTAAAGGAGAAACGTATCTAAAAGTATTGGATAAAAACAATATGGTGAACTTAAAACCAATTGAATTAGGGAGAAGAGACCAATCAGAGGTAGAAATCATTACTCAAATAGAAAAAGGAACTCTAGTGGTTGATGATGGAAAAAGTACTGTTTTGTCAGGACAAGAAGTAGAAATTATTAGCGGAACAGAACAATGATAGAGAACATTAAAAAATGGAAAGAATTTGCACTGTCTTCAGCAGCGGTAAATAATAGAAAAACAGTATATCTACTAATAATAATTTTATTATTGGGAGGTGTTTCTGCATATAAAAATATGCCAAGAGAGAGTTTTCCTCAAATTCAAGTACCCGAAATTTATGTGAATATACCATATCCTGGCAACTCACCAGAAATTATTACAGATAAGATAATTAAGCCTTTCGAGAAAGAATTAAATAAACTCAAGGGGATTGAAAAAATAACCTCAACAGCGACACAAGATTTTGGAGTTTTAAAAATAGAGTTTGATTTTGCTATTACCCCAAAAGACGCTAAAAGAGCTGTTGAAGAAGCATTATCAGACGCAAGGTCTACAAAGACATTTGCACAGGATTTGACCATTGAGCCTACAATTCAAGAAATTGACGTTAATGAATTTCCAATAATTAACATCAATTTATCCGGAGAATATCCCGTTGACATCCTTAAAGAGAAAGCAGACTTAATTAAAGATAGGTTGGAATCTATTTCTGAAATAAATGCTGTAGATATAAGAGGTGTTCAAGAAAAGAAGGTTAAAATTGAAATTCGAAAATTTGACGCAGAAGCCAAGAGAATAAGCTTTGGCGATATTGAATCTGCTATTCAGAGCGAAAACACAACAATCGGTGCAGGAAATCTTCAAATTGATGGGATTGATAATTTTATAATTATTGATGGTAAATTTAAAGATTTTAAAGAGTTAAATAATTTAGTTGTTAAGCACGAAAATAACGATAATGTATATTTAAGAGATGTTGCGGACATCTCTTTTTCAGATTCTGACACTACCAGCTACGCTAGACAAAACGGCCAACCTGTTGTAATGCTGGATATTAAAAAGCGAGCAGGAGAAAATATCATCAATGCAATTGATAAATTAAAAATTGTAGTAGGAAATTTAAAAAGACAATTTCCCGCGGACATGAAGCTTACCTACACAAACGACCAGTCTGTAATGATAAGATCTCAAGTAAGTAATTTAGAAAACTCAATTGTTTTTGGTGTTATACTGGTGGTCTTTGTTTTATTGTTTTTTTTAGGACTAAGAAATGCATTATTTGTAGGAATAGCGATTCCGTTTTCCATGTTTTTGTCTTTTATTTTATTGAATTCTGCAGGAGTAAGTTTAAATATAATGGTGCTTTTTTCATTAGTGTTAGCCTTAGGAATGTTGGTAGATAACGGTATAGTGGTGGTGGAGAATGTTTACAGGTTAATGGATGAAGGGCTTAATGCATTTGAAGCGACTAAAAAAGGTATTGGGGAAGTTGCGTGGCCGATCATAGCTTCAACAGCAACAACTCTAGCTGCTTTTGTTCCGCTAGCTTTATGGCCAGGAATAATCGGAGAGTTTATGCAATATTTACCAATTACTCTTATGATTGTATTAGGGTCTTCACTCTTTGTGGCTCTGGTAATTACACCAGTTTTACTGGCGATTTTAATGAAAATAGATAATGGTAAAAGAAACATTAAAAGTACTCTAAAATATTTCGCAGCACTAATTGTTTCGGGGACAATAGCAATTCTTTCAGGATATAACAGCTTTGGAAATCTTTCAATAATAACAGCTATAATTGTTGTTTTGAATGGATTTTTATTCATTCCAGGAACAGCCTGGTTTCAAAATAAGTTTCTACCAAAACTAGAATCAGGGTATCAAAAGTTTCTAAAATGGGTGCTTTACAAAAAAAGACCTATATGGATAATTATAGGTACTTTTTTAACGTTGATATTGTCTTTTATATTAACTGGAATTTTCCCTCCCAAAGTTTTATTCTTTCCAGAAAACCAACCTAATTATATTAATGTTTTTGTAGAGCTACCTGTTGGAACAAATATTTCTAAAACTAATGTTGCTACAAAAGAAATAAAAAAAGAAATTACTAAAATTTTAAGTCTTCCAATTTCTGAAAAGGATTCCACAACCTATTTACAAGCTGCAGATATAGAATTAATTAATAATAAAACAGTAAAAACACCATTTGTAGAATCTGTTATTGAACAAGTAGGAAAAGGTACCTCAGATCCAAATAGCGGTCCATCTTTTGGTGAAACACCTCATAAGGCTAGAATCACCGTTTCTTTTTGTGAATTCTCCCATCGAAAAGGGTTAAATACCAGCACCGTCAAAAGTTTAATTGAACAAACGTTAAAAGATAAGTTTCATGCAGACATAACGATTGTTGTAGACAAAGAGCAAAGCGGCCCCCCACAACAGCCTCCTGTAAATATTGAAATAACAGGTTCACAAGACTATTCGGCTCTAACTCAAAAAGCCGAAATGCTCCAACAATATTTAATTAAAAAAAATATAGAGGGGATTCAAAAGTTGAAACTAGATGTTGAGGTTAATAAAGCAGAAATCCAAATAGACATTAACAGAGAATACGCAAAAAGAGTAGGTGTTTCGACTGGGCAGATAGCACAAAGCATAAGAACATCTTTGTTTGGTAAAGACGTCTCGACATATAATTTTAATGACGACGATTACGATATAAATATTAGGTTTAGCGAGGCTGATCGTCAAGATGTATCTTCCATCTTGGAACAAAAAGTAATGTTTATGAATAACAGGGGAGTTAAATTGAGTATCCCAATTAGCTCAGTTGTAAACAATATTAAGGAGATTAATAAATACGCAGCTGTAATCAGAAAAAATCAAAATAATACCATTACTATTTTTACTGGAGTTCAAGAAGGGTACAATGCCAATGAAATAATAGCAGTTGTAAAAAAACATTTAGCGGATTTTGGGACATCAAGTGAAGGAATCTCTTTCGCTAAGCAGGGGTATAGCTATAAGTTTACAGGACAGATGGAAGACCAAGAAAAGGAGTTAGCCTTTTTAAGTAGTGCATTATTATTTGCAGTATTTTTAATTCTTTTGATTTTAGTTTCTCAGTTTAACGCCTTTTCGTCTCCGTTCATTATCTTATCCTCGGTGGTGTTGAGTCTTGCAGGAGTGTTTTTAGGAATAGTAATATCTAGAAACGACTTTGTTATTATTATGACAATGATTGGTATTATATCGTTAGCAGGGATTGTTGTAAATAATGCCATAGTATTAGTAGATTACACCAATTTAATAAGGAAAAGAAAAAGAAAAGAATTGGGATTAGGATCTTTAGATCTGATTTCGCATACAGATTTCAAGAGTGCCGTTATTGAAGGTGGTAGAACAAGATTAAGACCAGTTCTTTTGACAGCAATTACAACAATTTTAGGTCTTTTTCCATTGGCTTCTGGTTTGAACATTAATTTCTTTACCCTTGTAAGCGATTGGGATCCTCAAATATTTTTTGGAGGAGATAATGTTATCTTTTTTAAACCAATGAGTTTGGCAATTATTTACGGTTTGACGTTTGCGACCTTTTTAACTTTAGTAGTAGTTCCGATAATGTATTACACTATTTATAGGTTTAAAATATGGCTGTTTAATAAATTTAATTGGGCAATTAAGATTGAATTATAGACCTAAGATATTTTGTTCCAAGTTTTAAGCTCTCCATCGAAGAAAGAGTATTTCGAACTATTTGCTTCTAAAAACGAAGCAATTTCTTTGTTTAAAGAGTCGTCTACTAGTGAAGCCCCGTCGTAAATCAAATATTCAAACACGTTATTTTCCTTACTCAATCGTTCGATTCTAAAAACTTTAATCTTTTTTTTAATTCTTAATTCAAGACCAAGGCCAATACTGTTGTTATTAAAAATAATTCCTTTTCTTTTAAATCTTTTGAATTCCATTTTAAACTTTGAGGTTACTAATAAAAGA
>Ga0206677_10002838_pt1 | contig 14915 bp, 9 predicted proteins | sample M130m12015metaG_FD_155475 | JGI IMG/M metagenome (GOLD analysis project Ga0206677, IMG submission 155475) | Ammonia-oxidizing marine archaeal communities from Monterey Bay, California, United States - M1 30m 12015 | ecosystem: Environmental > Aquatic > Marine > Intertidal zone | place: USA... | reverse complement strand
GTGTTGCTCGTCTCAACCGTTGGTGTACCACTGATGGTGCACGTGCCGCTGTCGATGGACAGGCCGGTTGGGAGAGAAGGTGAAACGGTGCAGGTTGCACCGGTGACGTTGGTCATGCTGCTGCCACCACTAAGTTCAGTGATGCTAGCGGGATCTAATGCCCACAATTCTCTTCCGTGGATTCCATCTGTGACTATGCCATAGAGGGTGTTGCCAACGAGCGTCCAATACCCGGGATCATGATTTTGTCCCGGATTCATGGTGAAAAGATGGACAGACACCGTGCCTGAGGCAGTTCCATCGCTTTTCCACAATTTTTCATTTTCGCCGTCAGTGGCTGTGAAATATAGGAGGTTACCAACGACTGTGAGATAGTCTGGATCAGCGTCTGTACCCACTTGTCCATTGCTGCTTGGGGAGATGTGCCAGATATCCTTGACCATGACCGTGCCTGAGGATGTTCCGTCGCTCTTCCACAATTCGACTCCGTTGGTTCCGTCGTCGGCTGAGAAATAGAGCGTGTTACCAACGGATGTGAGTTTGTCGGGATTACCGTTGCTACTTCCGCTGTAGATATCCTTGACCATGACCGTGCCTGAGGCCGTTCCATCGCTCTTCCACAATTCGACTCCGTTGGTTCCGTCGTTGGCTTGGAAATAGAGGGTGTTACCAACGGCAGTGAGTTTGGCGATACTAGTGCTGCCACTTCCGCTGTTGATATCCTTGACCATCACCGTGCCTGAGGCCGTTCCATCGCTTTTCCACAATTCGTATCCGTTGGTTCCGTCGTCGGCTTTGAAATAGATAGTGTTGCCAACGGCTGTGGGCAGGCTGTTATAACTGCCGCCACTTCCACTGTTGATATCCTTGACCATGACCGTGCCTGAGGCCGTTCCATCGCTCTTCCACAATTCGTATCCGTTGGTTCCGTCGTCGGCTGCGAAATAGAGAGTGTTACCAACGACTGCGCGCAAGGCGGGCCAACTGCTGCCACTTCCGCTGTAGATATCTTTGACCATCACCGTACCTGAGGCAGTTCCATCGCTCTTCCACAATTCGTATCCGTTGGTTCCGTCGTCGGCTCGGAAATAGAGGGTGTTACCAACGGTTATGAGCGTGAGGGGATTACCGCTGCCACTTCCGCTCTTGATATCCTTGACCATCACCGTGCCTGAGGCCGTTCCATCGCTCTTCCACAATTCGATTCCGTTGGTTCCGTCGTTGGCTACGAAATAGAGAGTGGTGCCAACGGCTGTGAGGTAGTTGGGAGAACCGCTGCTGCTTCCGCTTCGGATATCCTTGACCATGACCGTGCCTACGGCGGTTCCGTCGCTCTTCCACAATTCGTATCCGTTGGTTCCGTCGTCGGCTCGGAAATAGAGGGTGTTGCCAACTGCTGTGAGGTGGGCGACAGAACTGGCAGAATTACTGTTGATATCCTTGACCAACCATGCGGTTCCGTTGCCGTTGTAGATACCAGAGTTTGAGCCGCTGCCTGAGCCGCTTGCTGCACTGGCGTTGTATTGGAATGTGATGTTGGTCATGGCCTCATCGATGATGAGATCTGCACCTTCGGCGCTCGGTGTGAGTTCGAGGTTAGACGTGGAGAGCCAAACGATCGTCTGATGGGTCACATTGCTGATGTTGGCTGTAACCGTGTAGGTCGTATTGCTTGTCTCAGCCGTCGGTGTACCGCTGATGGTGCACGTGCTGCTGTCGATGGACAAGCCGGCTGGAAGGGAAGGTGAAACGGTGCAGGTTGCACCGGTGACGTTGGTAAAGCTGGTGTATAGTCCGGTGACATCGGCTGGATCGAGGGCCCATAACTCAACTCCGAGGTCCACTTGACTACCGTCGTGGTAATTGGCTGTGAAGTAAAGCGTGTTACCAACGAATTTCACGGTTTTTCCGTAGTTGCCGCCGGGATCACTGCCAAATATTCCACTCACGATATCCGCGGCCACTACTGTGCCTGAAGCAGTTCCGTCGGTCTTCCACAATTCTCTTCCATAGTTTATTGCATTACCACCATCTCTTGCTGCGAAATAAAGGGTGTTACCAATGACTGTGAAGTGAGGACTCGTTCCCCCCGCATTACTGCTGCCACTTCCACTGCTGATATCCTTGACCATGACCGTGCCTGAGGCCGTTCCATCGCTCTTCCACAATTCGTGTCCGTTGGTTCCATCGTTGCCTATGAAATAGAGGGTGTTGCCCATAACTTGGAGTGCCTCATTGATGCGTAGACCGTGGCTGCTTCCGTTGTTGATGTCCTTGACCATCACCGTGCCTGAGGTAGTTCCATCGCTCTTCCACAATTCTTGTCCATGGATATCATCATTGGCTTGGAAATAGAGGGTGTTACCAACGGCTGCTGTGACGTGGAACTGATTCGAGCCACTTCCGTTGGTGATGTCCTTGACCATCACCGTGCCTGCGGTTGTTCCGTCACTCTTCCACAATTCCCCTCCGTGGGTTCCGTCGTCGGCTTGGAAATAGAGAGTGCTGCCAACAGCTGTGAAATCTGTGGCATAATTGCCAATACTTCCGTTATTGATGTCTTTGACCATGACCGTGCCTGAGGCCGTTCCATCGCTCTTCCACAATTCGTGTCCGTGGGTTCCGTCGTTGGCTCGGAAAAAGAGGGTGTTGCCAACTGCTGTGAGGAAGGAGGGATTGCTGCTGCTTCCGCTGATGTCCTTGACCATCACCGTGCCTGCGGCTGTTCCGTCGCTCTTCCACAATTCCATTCCGTTGGTTCCGTCGTTGGCTATGAAATAGAGCGTGTTACCTACGGCAGTGAGTTCACTGATAAAACTGGTGCCACTTGCACTGTTGATATCCTTGACCATTACCGTGCCTGCGGCGGTTCCGTCGGTCTTCCACAATTCACGTCCATGCGTTGCGTCAATGGCAGTGAAATAGGATGTATTGCCAATGTAGATCCCTTGAGAAGGATAAGCGTTGGCACTTCCGCTGTAGATGTCCTTGAGCATCACCGTGCCTGTGGATGTTCCATCGCTTTTCCACAATTCGTATCCGTGGGTTCCATCGTTGGCTGAGAAAAGAAGGGTGTCACCTAAGGCTCCGAACTCAATAGGTAAACTGTCGCCACTTCCGCTGACGATATCCTTAACCAACCATGCGGTTCCATTGCCGTTGTAGGTCTCAGTGTATGAGCCGCTGCCCGACCCGTGTACGGCATCGGCATCGTACTGGAAGGTGATGTTGGTCATGGCCTCATCTGTGATGAGATCCGCACCTTCGATGCTGGCGGTGAAATTGCTCTGAGTTGCGCCGCCTGAGCCGCCCGTCTCGAGAACGTCGTTGGTTTCGTCAAGCGTTTCTTCGCCATTGGTCCAAGGATTCATGGATTCAAGATATCCGACTTGGGTCATCATCATCATGAGGAGTGAGAGAACCAGGGCTCGGTTGAAATTCGGATGGCGTACGCTGGACATGCAGTTGTCTTAATCATTAAACTCATGTAATCTTCCCCTTTGATGACCGGCAGAGGATGATTTGTCGAGGTGGACGGATTCTCCACACACATGCACACCTTACTGCATAATTTCTGGAAATCTTCGGCCGTAGTCTTGAAATCCTCGGTGCGTTACGCCCAACCAAGGTGAACGATTTGAAGTACAATGTCCCGGCAGACGTCCCCAACGATTTGATTGACATTTACATCCAAAATATGGATGCTGCAACGGCTGGAACGGGCAAAATGAACCTGTTTGCATGCGACCAAAAAATCGAACACCTCAACGATGATTTCTACGACGGTGGCAACAAAATACCAATCACTTCAAACGACCCTGGACATTTGTTTGAAATCGGTCAACGCTGTCACGATGCTGGAACCATTGGTGTTCTTGCTGGCCAACTTGGCCTCATCTCACAGTATGCCCGAGATTATCCTGATTTGCCGTACTTGGTGAAACTCAATTCAAAATCGCACATGGTCAAAACCAGTCAACGCGACCCTGTATCTCAGGCAATGTGGGAAATGGACGATGTCATGGCTTTGACCCACAACGGCATCAACGTTGTTGGCATTGGCTACACCATTTACATTGGTAGCGAATACGAACACGACATGATGACCGAGGCTGCTCAATTCATTCGCCAAGCACACGAACTTGGCATGATTGCTGTTGTGTGGATGTACCCACGTGGACAAGCTGTCACCGATGAAAAAGACCCTCAACTTATCGCTGGCGCTGCTGGCGTTGCTGCCTGTATTGGTGCTGACTTTGCGAAGGTCAACTACCCTCGTGCATTCGAAGGAATGACCCAACCGGAATCCCTCGCTATCGCTGCACAGGCTGCTGGACGAACTGGAATTATTTGCTCAGGTGGCGGTTCTCTTCCTGCTTTGGAATTCTTGGAACGCCTTCACGCTCAAATGAGTGTTGGAGGTTGCATGGGTGCAGCAACCGGCCGTAACATTCACCAAAGAGATACTGAGTCTGCAGTGCGAATGACTGCGGCATGCCATGCCATCATCTGTGAAGGCGCCTCGGTTGAACAAGCCATGGCCATCTTCGAAGGAAACTGATTCGACCAAGTTGATGCCGGTTCTCCGGAAGAAGAGGGTGAGTTGAATACTCTCGTTACTGAAGAACGTAAGCGTATACAGTATAGAAAAAGAGGATGTTGAAGACAACAATGATTGCAATCAACCACCGTTTTTTGCGTTTCGTAAGAGTAACTTGATCAACTGACTCGACGGACTTAGAATCAGCCGAATCATGTGGGGTTCGATTACCAAAAGGAACGTTGATTGCTTGAATAAAATCTTTGTTTTTGAAAAAATATTGATACAATGTGCCCAAAATCAGTACTGCACTGACAAGAGTTATCACAACGTCAATCAGAAAGACAGTTAATTCTGAGACCATAACTAATCGTCGAGCCCTTTAGGCTTAAACTCAATGCCGGAAGCGGCATAAGTAGGCCAAAAACCGACCACTGGTGGAAGATGGTGTAAGTAGAAAACTCATGTTCCGACGGTGTAGTCGTCAAGGTAGGCAAGTTGAGCATCGGTCAAGACATCGATACTGAAACCGAGTGTGTCAAGTTTCGTTGTTGCGAGATCTTGGTCTTGTTCTTTCGTAATGTCATACACTTCCTTACCCATCGAAGAACCTTCTTTTGCCAAGCGGCAAAGCGAGAGGAATTGGTTGGCAAAAGACATGTCCATCACTTCAGACGGGTGACCCTCTGCTGCTGCGAGGTTGACCAATCGGCCACGAGCAAGCAAGAAGATACGACGGCCGTCAGGCATGAGGAACTCCTCGTTGTTTGGACGAATCGTTCGAACGGAAGATGCGCGCTCTTCCAAATCGGTAATCTTGATTTCACAATCGTAGTGACCAGTGTTGGAGATGATTGCTCCGTCTTTCATCGAATCAAAGTGAGTACCGGTAATGACGTCTTCCATTCCGGTTGCAGTACAGAAGATGTCTCCAATCTTCGCTGCTTCATCCATTGTCATGACGGTGTAGCCTTCCATAACTGCTCGCAGTGCTGGGAGAGGGTCAACTTCAGTGATGACGACATTGGCGCCCATTCCACGAGCACGCATAGCAAGTCCACTTCCACAGTGACCGAATCCGGCGACGACGAATGTCTTCCCTGCGATCAGTACAGATGTTGCTCGAAGAATACCGTCAATGGTAGATTGACCGGTACCGTAAACGTTGTCGAAATCCCACTTGGTCACTGCGTCGTTGACGGCGATGACTGGGTAACGAAGGTCGCCGGCTGCTGCCATTGCGCGAAGTCGGTGAACTCCAGTGGTTGTTTCTTCGGTACCGCCAATGACACCAGGTGCATATTCCTGCTTGTCGGTGTGAACACGGACAATCAAATCTGCTCCGTCATCGAGCGTGAGGGTCGGCTTGAACTCAAGTGTTCGGTCGATGCACCAATAGAAATCGTCACTGGATTGACCGTGCCAAGCGTGGACAGAGAATCCTTCAGAGGCAAGCCATGCGGCTACCTCATCTTGTGTTGAGAGAGGGTTGCATCCTGACCAGGAGATTTCAGCACCTGCTGCTCGGATTGTTTCAATGAGAACTGCGGTCTCTTTGGTGACGTGAAGGCATCCTGCAACGCGCATTCCAGCAAGAGGTTTGGTGCGCTCAGCTTCTTCCTTGATTTTAGCCATAACCGGCATACGGGCTCGTGCCCAGTCGACAAGAAGTGATCCTTGTTCAGCCAAATTGATGTCGCGGACGGTGTATTTCTCAGTCTTATCCAAGTTATCCATGCCGTGCCCAAATATTCATCCCTATTGAATCCCTCGTCAAAAGGAGATGGTGGCAAACTGGCTCGACTAATTTTCCGAATCAGAGGGAACGGTCAGTACTGTTACCGGTGGTAACGTTACCGTCGTTATCGATGATGATTGGAGTGCCTTCTTGCCATCCAGGGCAGTTCGAAGAGACCCAGTTGCGGGTTGCCCATTCGCAGATGTCGTATCCGCCAGAAAGAATACCTGAGCGCTTGATGTAACCGACCTTGACGATGTCTTTGTCCTTCGAGAGTACGTTACCGAGCTGTTGACTGGTGGTGCCGTGTCGCATGGTGCTGTTGATGTGCTCCAGAATCTCGGCGGTGTTACGCGGTCGGTCTCCTAAGAATTTCTTGATTTTCTCTCTGATTCTGGTTGTTTTCATGTGTATTTCCTCCTGTCATGAGGCCTTCTCCCGTAGAGGGTTGGGGCCACTAAGACAGATGACCGAGGGTGCTCATATAACCCTTCCCGTAGAAAATCGATTATAGTTACATTTCGTATGCAAATAGGGTGTTATTTTCACACCTTCTTTTCCGCATGTAAGTAAAAACCAACTATCTCCAGTGGAAATGTGTAACTAAATGTAACTACTAACTGCTCTAAACTGTAACATTTAACAAGGAGAGGCAGTAACCGACACATAAGGTGACTTTGGTGTCAGCAAAACAGATTCGGAGCGGCCATCAACGGCGGGTTCTGAATTGGCTGATTGATGGCAGTGGCACGGTTTCCAGCATTGCAGAATCACTCCAGTTGCGAATGCCTCACGCTTCACTGGCCCTTCGACAATTACGAGAGCGAGGGGAAGTCAGCAGGGACGAGCAGGGAAGCATCAGGGGTGCTCAACACCGACTCAACGAAGCAGGGCGAGCCAGATTATCCGAAGATGCTCTGGCCAGAGCTCGCAAACATGTATCGCAACGACCCACACAAGCAGAAGCCATCGTGTTGGGTCTCGATGGACCCCACGTTCTGCTTGGTTATGTGAAACCTCCACGATCAAGACTCCTGTCTTTGCCAAACCAAGGCATTACCGATGGTGAGAGCAGACCACCATTCTCCAGCGGAAGACAAGGGGGGCGTTGGGCCGTTCAAAGAAACGAAGAAATCCAGTGGTACACGCTCAATCAGTTTGAGTCAACTGAACCCCCTCGCTCACAACCAACAAGAGGGACGCTCACGGAATGGACCGAAGAAGTGGACCGCATTGGCTTGGTTCGAGCGACACTGCTCGATTCACAGTATGAATGGCTGCTGAGTCCAGGAACATGGTTCAAGGAACCGGAAAAGGCTGCGGACTTGCCCTCTCTACTCACCCAAGGCGAGTTCACACTCGGAACTGCAACTGGAACGGATTTGCGAATCTCTCCAAAAACTGGTATTCATGCTCATCTTACTGTTGCAGTCAATCGCTCGTTGGCTCTCAATGCAATGAGTGCAGGTGCCTTGGTGTTTGAACACCGGTCGCAACAGCGTTCAAGCCGACATCTACCCCTCGATGCGATTCGATACTGGTTGCGCTCGCGACATCCGAGGATGTCCGAAGAGAAAAGAAACATGAAATTCAAAGAATTAACCCGGTATTTACTCAATGAGACGGGTTCAACTCCACCACTGGCCGTTCAACGGCAATTGCTAACCGATTTTGGTAGAGTTGAATGGCTTGAATCGAACAACATGAGCAACATCAATTTTTCCGGCACTTCGGCCAAAGGGGCTGAAGCATTACTGGAATGGTTCGCGTTTGAATCCAACAAAGAGTGTGTCATCGAATGGCCTTATCCCATCGAAGAAAACAAAGAGATTCTCGAACAAATACTTGCCACTGGCCGATGCCGTATGTTGGTGACCTCGGAAGGTGAACATCAAAAATTGAGATCAACGACCGCCGTTATTCGAAGCGAAAAGACATTGACAAAGGCTGTCATTCAACTGGGGAGGGGCACAAACATTCCGCTCTCATTTTTGCAAGCACCGATGGAAAGAACTTCACAAACTGTGCATGAACGAGTTCCATCTTCCGCTGTCGAGTTGATGTCGGCATGGAAGAAGGACGATGGTTTCGATCAAAACTTGTTTTCAGAAACTGAATCGGACCTGGAACGACAGCAATCGATTTGGAAAGCGCTTGCGTTGTACCCCGAAGGAGATGAACAGTGGGCCAATTTGAATGAGAGCAGTGTGCCGTTGGCCGCGTGGATTGCAACACCACAACAACATCGAACTTCGCGATGGATTCGTTTACGTTCAGTATTACCTTCTGGCTGGGCGGATTTGTTGCCCATCGAACAATGCGAAACGGCGACGCTCATCAGCGCCATGCCCAAGGCATCACCTGAATGGACGCTGCAAGCACTTGAGAAGACCCGTCAACGGTTTTCAAATAACATTGAATCCATTCTCAAGTATCAACACTTCTTGGAGAACGATGAACTCGGTTCTTGGATGGCTACTTCGCTCCTCCTCTCGGCGAATCAAATGCCTGAGGAGTTCCATGAATTGATTGAAAAATCGTGTATCTCTTGGCTTGATGCTCCACATCATACGCTAAGGGTACTCGAATCGTTGTTTCCAATCGGCACACCGTTGCCTGACCACATCGAAAATTGTTTGGTGAAATGTAAGGCTGCAGCAAAACTCCACCCCCAAGACTCAAACCTCTACGTGTGGGGGGCATTGCTTCACCATATGGAATCGGATGAACCGATGACTCCAGAATTCCTTCGTCAAGTCATGGGTCTGCTTCCATCGTCTTGGTGGAGAGCATGGGCGAGTGAATGGTTGCAGATTCAGTTATCGTCAACATCTGGACGTCGATGGTTGGCATCAACTGTTTTGCCTTGGCCGGCACTGCTGGCACGGCCAACTGGGGAGCGAGGTGGATTGCCGGCATGGTCGACCTCGTATCCATCACGCCGAATCGTACTCGATGACGTGTTGCATATTCTGTTGCTTGATGACCATGATGGGAAACCAGCACTCCTCGATGTCTACGACATGTTGGCAACTTCTGAACGCAATGAACCGGTGCATTATGGACGTACACATCCACTGGTGGGTTGGCTTGCTCGACCTGTTGAGTCGTGGCCTGCAATGGGGTTGGATGTTCTGTTGCAAGGAGAGCCTGAAGTCGGTGCATTACTCTACGCTCGCTCATTTTCTTCAAAATTAGAATGATTCGATGATTTGAAAAGGGGTCGGCAGGTGGATTGCTTGCCGTACCCGCAACATCTGGCAGAGCTACTGTGAAATTGCTGTGAAGTCTGATACCAATGGTACGGTCCGCTATCGAAGACTGAAGTGACCCCTCGGGGAATGACCTTCGGTGCAAAGCGGTAAACCAACCGGTAGGTAAATGGGTCCTTGTGCGACGACAGGATGAACACAAGACAACCAACCTATTGGACAGCATAAGCCCTGACGCTGGGTCAGGCCCTCGAGCTTTGCTATGAAAAGGGCCGTTACGCGTCGGGGTACAGCTCCTGCTGACTCTACTTCATGCCAAACTGCGTTGTTTTCCTCAATTTGAGGCGATGCAATCAAAGAGCCGCTTACTCCACAACGGATTATGACCTCCACTCGGCGTTTTCGCTGTTGCCTCGTCGGGGGGACGTTCGACCGTCTCCATGCAGGTCATCGCTTGCTGTTGAATGCTGCAAGCAAGGATGCAGAACAGGTTGAAATCCACATCACATCGGATTCAATGGCCGAATCAAAATCTCAATTTGTTCAATCCTTTGAAGACCGTCGTAACGAATTACTCAATTGGGCAGATGCTCAATCTGGCTGCAAAATAACCGTTCACCAACTGAACGATAACTTCGGCCCAGCACCAAAGCATTCGGTTGCTGATGCTATTGTGGCCACTCCTGAAACTCATGGTATGTGCATTGCAATCAATGAACAGCGTAGGTCCAACGGATTGTCACCGCTTGAGATCATCGAAGTTATGCATCTGGATGGTTTTGAAGGAGGCATCATCAGTTCTTCCGCCGTTCGAAACGGTCACATGGACCGTGAAGGCCACCCATGGATGCCATTGGAATTGCGTCAAGCCAATCTCCGTATGGCTCCTGCGCTTGACAATGAACTCAAAACCCCAATGGGGATTCTGTTCAAGGGTCCAGAAGATGACCCTGAAATTGGCATGGCTGCTGCTTTGGACGGCTTACCCTCGCCGCATGGAGCGATTATTACCGTAGGTGATGTCACCACCAAAACAATGCTCGACATGGGTTTAACTCCAGACATTGCACTCATCGATGGTCAAACAAAGCGAACTGAGTTGGAAGAGGATTTGAAGGTCAATACCAAGCGGTTTCATCACCATTTGACTGCTGTCAATCCAGCTGGGCTTCTTACCCCATCGCTCAATCAGGCTATTGCTCAAGCACTCGTAGCCGAGGAATCTGTCGTTTTGGAAGTTGACGGTGAAGAAGATTTAGCGCCCCTGGTGATTCATTGCTTGGCTCCAATTGGTACAGTCGTCATGTACGGACAACCACGAACTGGGGTTGTTCTGCAGTATACTACATTGGCAGTTAAACAGCGATGCCGCCACCTTATCTCACTGTTTGAGGTGGAATAATGTCGGCCCAAAATCCGATGGTCAGCCTTACCGTGTGCGTCCGAGACGGCGTGGATTGGGTCGATGGCTGTATTGAATCACTCAAAGCCCAAACATATCGACCCATCGAGATTGTTGCTGTCGATGATGGCTCAAGCGATGGCTCGAAAGAAAAATTGCTCGCATGGCACGACCTTGAGGCTGAAGTCCCTACACGCATCTTGACACAAGAGCCCAAAGGCCTCTCGTCTGGCCGTCAATGGGCAGTGGATGAATCAAAAGGCGATTGGATTGCCATAACGGATATTGATGTGCGCCCCGAACCGGACTGGATTGCCAAACTTGTCGAAAATGTTCAGCCGATCGATGAAAGTGAGAAAGTTGTTGCAGTCACTGGGCGCACTGTTTTCGAGCACGAAGGAGATATCGTGAGCCGTGTTCGTTCGGTGGAAATCGCCACGAAATACCGTTCAAGGCCACGCCGAACCAGTTTAGCCAACGGCCCATGTTCTATGTTTGAACGAGAAAGTCTTCTGGCAATTGGAGGATTCGACCCTGAGTGGTATCACGCCGAAGATATGGAGGTGAGCCTCCGCTTGATATCTGATGGTGGAACGATTGTCTATGCACCGGATGCTGTTGTTCATCACGTCCCTGAACTCGAATCTTCGCGGTTCCTTGCCAAGCGATGCAGAGACGCTCGCGCTCACATGCGTATTGTTCGACATTATCCACGGCGAAAGCGGAGCGGACCGAATTTGGATTTCATCGGGAGTTCAACGGTCGTACTGGTGGTCTTTCCAATGTGGCTCATGGCTTTACTGACCGGTATTCCTTTTCTCACATCGTTCGCCACTCAACCGAATTGGTCATGGGAAGAAGCACAAACTTGGTGGCAAACAAAGTTGTTGTTGTTCACCTTGTTGTTGATGCTTATTCATGAAATTATTCTTTGGCGAGGACCATTGGGTGTTGTCAACCGTGGTGCTTTGAAAGCAGGTAAGTTCTCCGTCTTTGAAATATTCAAGATTCGTAATTTGACGATGCGTTGGAGTATCGCACTGTGGAAAGGATTGGCTCTTGGAATGAAAGATGCCATCCAAGGTAAAAACGGTCACAGACCACTGCTTGGAAAACAACGCAAGTGAACTCAATCCAAATTGTCGTCGCCTTCAGGAGCGTTGGCTGCCATGAGTAGACCAAGTCCGAGAGCGATCAATGCGATGCTTACGGAGTATACACCAACGTCAACCCATCCTGTGTTAACAATTCCGTAGTAGAAGTAGAAAACGATTCCGAGCAAGAGGGACCAAGCACCGAAGAGCTTGTTCCAACCACCGACATCAGGGTCAACCAAAGCAGGCCAGGTGTCGTTGATGAAGATGCTCTTGAACCAACCAGCGATTCCAGATTCTTCGTTGCCGAATGTTCGAAGACCGAGGCCTGCCAATGCAACACATAGACCGATGAAAATGAAGTCTGAAAGTACGACTTGAACTTCATCTGATTTTAGTTCGAAAGCCGTATTTGTAGCCTCGAAGGTCAACAATCCGCCCCACGAAATATGGTAGTTCGGGTGAACATGGCCAAGAATATTCATGACCGCCAAGAAGATACCAAGAATACCGATACATGTGTACCAGTTTGCCATAGTGCGAGATGGGTTCAACAACATCGAAACAATGGAGTTGTCAGTGTCGCTGTGTTCTGTGCTCATATTCCGCCCACCTACCTTTTGGATATAAGCACACCGAAGCATTCAGAATTGCATCTTTTGGTAAGATATGCCCTCAGAGTCGCGATTGGTGGCGGTAAGGTCGAAGGAAAACTTCTTCCATTTCCGGCTCGGATTCGACCATAATCGCTTCAGCATCGACGTTGTTCGGGATGCAGGAATTGATTTGCTTTGAACGACCGTACCGTCCTTTGCTGATTGTTCGGGCTGTGACCAGTCCGAGCATGTCAAGATTAGAGATGAGGCCGGAAACTCTGCGTTGCGTCAACGCATTGTGCCCAATGTATCGGCAAGCTTGTTGGTAAACATCGTACACTTCACCGGTCTGGATATTGCGAAGACCGTTCTTCTCATTGAGGAGAACGGAGGCAAGAACAAGTTTCTGTTGGCTTGGAAGTGAAGAGATGACAGGGATCATCTGGTCTCTTTCGATTTGATGTTGAGCCATTCGAACATGGCGTTGAGTTACGATTGTATCGCCGCTCTGTTCTGCTCTTTCGGTAGAGACTCTCAACAAGTCCAATGCGCAACGAGCATCACCGTGTTCTTGGGCTGCCAGTGCTGCGCATAATGCGATAACACCGTCGTCAAGAATTTCTTCCTTAAGCGAACCTTCGGAGCGTTGGCGCAAGATATCCTGAAGTTGGCCTGCATCGTACGGATTGAAAACAATGTCAAGTTGTCCGAGTCGAGAGCGAACACGAGGGTCAAGGAAATCTGTGAACTTCAAATCGTTCGAAATACCAATGACGCATGTTCGAGCAGATTTCAACGAAGCATTGAGGCTGGTCAAGTTGTACAGGAGGTCGTCGCCTGCTTTACGAACCAAATGGTCGATTTCGTCGAGAACCAGAATGTAAACACCGCCTTTTTCGTCCATTCGACGAACAAGTTCACCGAAAACGCGGTCAGTAGGCCAACCTGTGAAAGGAATCTCATCGATTTCATGTTCTTCACGTAACGAGTTACCAAGGTGGCTCAACACTCGGTATTGCGTGTCGATTTGTCGGCAATTCACCATGATTGAGCGTACGGCTCGGTTCTTTTCTGCTCCCTTCTCTTCGAGTTGGTTGCAGACGAATTTAGTTACTGCTGTTTTTCCAGCACCGGTAACACCGTAGAGGGTCATGTTGGAAGGGATTTGACCGTTCAATGCTTCAACCAAATTGAAAGCGATTGCTTCAATTTCCTTATCTCGATGAGGAAGGTTTTCTGGAAGGTGGTCATGGCGTAGTTTTTCCTTGTTTAAGAACAGCGTTTGCCGTGAGAGAAAATCATCAAAAATGTTTCTGCTCATGTCGGTGGCCTCTTGGGTTAGGGTTCAATCGAGAAAGTTCCGGACGGGACTTGCGCGATAATGTGGGTTAGTCCGAGTCCCCCTCATAAGTATGACCGTCGATGAGGTTCGGAGGGAAAGTTTTGATTCGGTTCGAGAATTAATTGTGAGATTATAAAGGGTCGGCCTTTATACGCTCTTTCTAAGAAAAATAACACAAATTACGGTCGTTTTCCGAACCTTTGTTCGAACAAACTCACGCGTCGTATTTCTTGATTCCAAGGACCCAATTTTCTCCACTTCGGTGAAGACAAAGTCCATCTTCTGCATGATGGACGTTTTCCGGATGAACTGGATATTCGTCCGTAACGGTAACTTCAGAATGAACGCCGGGTTGGTCAATGAAGGTATGTGTGACGATGAGACGGACAGATTCAGCCTTCTGGGCCAACGATTGAATGTCTGAAGGTTTGTGATGATGATCGGAATCAACCCATTCAGGATATCCCATCTCAATGATGGCCATGCTCGCTGAACAGATTTCATCATGTAGCGTTTGACAAGGGCCTGAATCGCCGCTGTGAACAAAACTTCCTTCTTGACCCGGATTGAAATGGTAACCATAGGGGTCGACGGATTCATCGTGTTGAACTCGGAAACGTCGCCAAGACATGCCTGAATCAAGTTCTCCTTCAACTTCCGAAATCCAAGTGATGGTCGAAAAAATCTCTTCTAAACTTCCCGGATAAGCCATTTCACACAACTTCCACAGATGTTCGCGGACTCCATCAGCGGCAACGACCGTGAGAGGCTTCAGCATTGCGCGGTCGGAAATATACCGTCGTTCGAGCAGTAAGAACGGAAACCCGAAAACGTGGTCACCGTGAATATGTGTGATGAAGACGGTTTCAATATCACTGAGAGGTACACGAGCGCGGCGTAGACTTGCCATAGCAGTTGGAGGGCAGTCAATGATGTGCTTTCCATCGATGAGGGCAAACGAGTGATACCGGCCATACGGCATGAAGGCGTT
>Ga0206677_10002836_pt1 | contig 14919 bp, 6 predicted proteins | sample M130m12015metaG_FD_155475 | JGI IMG/M metagenome (GOLD analysis project Ga0206677, IMG submission 155475) | Ammonia-oxidizing marine archaeal communities from Monterey Bay, California, United States - M1 30m 12015 | ecosystem: Environmental > Aquatic > Marine > Intertidal zone | place: USA... | reverse complement strand
GTGAGGGTGAGGGTGAGGGTGTGGGTGTGAGGGTGAGGGTGAGGGTGAGGGTGAGGGTGGGCTGGGGCGGCGAGTAGTAGTCGTACGAGGCCCGTATGGTAGCTAGTACGGGGCCCGTACGGTGCGTACGGGCTAGGGTCTAATACAGGCACCTGCAAGTCTTCGGGTCGATCGCCGCGTCGGGTCGAGCAGGTTCTCGTACAGGTACGCGCCTTGAGATGTTGGGCTTAGGTTCAGAGCAGGTTTACTGGTAGGCATGCACGTGTGGAAGGCTGGCCTAAAAGGCGTGTTGGGGATGGGTGGCACTACAGGCCTCCGGACGTCCTATCCCAACAGGGAGGCCCGACCGATGACAGGCGAGTAGTGCTGGCTAGGGCATGACATATCTCTACGGGACTGGGCGGGGATAGCGGCCTGCAAAGATGGTTGCGCTCGGCACTCGGTTGTTCGCCACCGCCCTGTGTGAAGCATGCGCGCTGCTCTCCTCGCAGACCGACGAGTGCTCGAGCCACCTTGTGTAAGGTTTGTGTGAGGTGTAGCCGTGACCAGGAGAGGGCCCTGGCGTGGGTGTGGAGCGCGCATGCTCCATGCTCGGGTCTGCGCCGCTCTGTCAACGCAATGCGAGTGTTCGCCCGACGCTGCCCGGAGGCCCGTCGAGCGAGAGGGACTGCATCACGCTGACAAGAGCTGGCCACCCTGCGCCGTGTGCACCTACCCCCTATCCCGGCTCTACGCTGCACGAGCCTGGCGCTGGCGTCGCCCGTTGGCCTCGCCGCCGGCTCGCGGCGGTGCCGGCGCGAAACCGACGTTGGGGAGGAAGACACGGACTTCCGGCGGCAAAGCGTAAGCGCTCACGCACACACATGTATTATACTCGCCCCCACTTCCCCACTCGCAGCCTCGCACACGCCCTTCGCTAGCGACACAGGCGGCGCGCGCACGCCGGCGTCACGACGCGACACCGTACGAACACGCCAAACATCACTCGCGAGGTTCAACTCTCAAGGTGCTACTTTCCAGAGACGAGATATCACTGAGGCCTCCTGCTCTCCTCTCACTCCTGCGCCTCTGATGGGCCGTAGCGCCTCCGCAATGCTTCATTGATTACCACGCCATTGTCCATCAGGGTCTCAGCGCGTGCCTCTGCTTGGATGCCTAAAACGCGGCGAGTTTCCCGTCGCGTATCTGCTGCAGCCTGCATCGGCGCAACATACTGCGCCATGTCTGCCGCCATGTCTGCCTCCACGCGTGCCCGTGAATCGGGCGAGAGCGCCTCCAGGCGCGACTCGCCTTCCTTGGCATCGTAACGGGGGGCATCGGGTACGTCGGGGGCGGCGGGAGCGGCAGCTCTGGGTGCGGCGGCAGCGCATGCGGCAGGTGCGTTGACCCCGGCAGACGACGGCGACCCCGGGTGTGCGGCAGGTGCGTCGCCAAAGTTGACGCTCCTCGTGCGTCCCCGACGGGCGCGTGGTGCAGCACACGCCTCGCACATGTCAAAGTCGCAATCCTCGCACGCGTAGATGGAGGCTCCGATCTGGATAGGCTGGCCGCAACCACCATCACAACTGAGCTGCTTGGGTGCCTTGTCTTTTACCAGCTCCCGCGGGCAATTCCGGCAGCGAATTACCGAGCGGGCCCCTTTGGAAGGCCGCTGGGCAGAGGACGCCTTGCTGGCCGAGTCGGGCTGGCTTCCATCAGCTGCTGGCTGGCCTGCAGACATTCCTGTGTCGTCTCGCACTGAGCCGCGGCTGGCTGGCGGTGAGGGATACTCCATTTCCACATCTGCTGCTGCGGCGGGGCCGTCGGGCTGGGCGAAGGGGGCGACAGGCTTCCGGCCAAGAGTGGCTAACACGAATCTGGGCGGAGACTCGCCAAATCTCGCCGAGCTCGCGGCCGCCGTGGCAGCTGGCGCCGCCGGGGGGGAAGCCTCCTCCTCTTCGTCGCTTGAGTCTTGGTAGAATCCGCCGCTGGTGCGGGCAGGACGGCCCCGCTGCTGCCGCTGAGCGGCTGCTCCACCTGCTGCCGCTGGGGCTCGAGCTGCCCGCCTTGGCTGGCCGCTCCTCGCAGTGCACGCCGCTGCAGTGAGGCTGGCAGCAGCGTCGCGCGCAGCAGGCCAGTTCCGCGCAGCTTGTGAGAAGCTCTCGCGCGAGGGTTTGTCACCTGCGCTCCGCATCTCGTTCGACATGTAGCGATTGAACGCAGTCGGTGCCCGCCCCGCCTGCTTCGGGTTGAACGGCGGCGCGTGGTGCGAGGGGTTGCGGCGGCCGCGCTTCCTCTCCTCCTTCGATGGCGCCACCATAGTGTGCAGCGGCGCCGCCGAGCATGAGTCGCAGCGCACCTGGGTCACGCCCTCGGGCAGCGCGGCTGACAGCAGCGTGTTGCACGAAGGGCAGCACAGCACCACGGACTGCAGCTCCACCTCGGCCAGCTTCACCGACACAGCTGCAGGTGTGAGCGGCGGTGGGAGGCGTGGCTGCTTGGCGTCAGACTCGCGCCAGTCCCGCGGCTGCTGCTTGAGCACGAGCTCGTGCAGCGAGCCGCGCGCGCCCACCAGCGGCCCGATGATGGAGGCCTTCTGCGTCGGCACCACCCTCCGCGACTGGAGCTCGATTGGCAGCTGGCCCACCACCGAGCGTGGCTGGGGCGGCACCACGGCCACGGGCGCAGAGGCGGCGGGCCACGGGACCAATGGCAGAGAGGCATCGCGGTCCACGAGCTCCAGATGGAGCCGCTGAAGGGCTTCCTGGCGGAAGAAGTTGGTCTTGGGCGAGTGGCGTGGCTCAAAGTAGACCGAGTTGTTCTGCGCGAGGCGCCGCATGCCCGTCTTCTTCTCGCGCTTGGTGTATCCCGTAACGTAGCGCGTCACCCTCTGCTCGTTCATGTCGAGTTTGGCGAGGATCATCAGGTTCTGCTGGCCCGGACCAAAATGGGTCCGCTTGGGCTGGTACATGTGGGCCAGGTTGGAGAGCGACTCGCAGTGCCACGTGTGCCCGTTGTAGATGCACTTGTTGATGAGCTCCTGCACCTTGGGCTCCAGCACGAGCTGCATGAAGAGGGTCTTGGCCAGCAGGCTGAGCGTAGCTCGCTCCTTGTAGCCCTGCTGCCTGGGCAAGTGAGGAGAGCAAGGTAAGTAAGGAAAGCAGCGAGCTGAGGTAAGTAGGAAGGTATCACGCACAAAGATATACTTGTGACTGGGTCGGCAGGTGCTTACTTACTTACTTACTCCTTACCTGCATGCTGCTGATGGGCCGCACCACTGGTGGGTCTGCGTGTACACATGCCCAATCAGCCCGTTCTTCCAGAGCTGCCATGCTCCCGCCTGCACCTCGGCAACAGGCGTGCCTCCCATGATGAGCATTGCAGCGTACTGGCACACGCGGTAGAAATGGTGGCGCGAGGTGTCGAGGAGCCCAGCCTCTGCGTCGAGCAGCTCCTTGCGCGCCGCCAGCCGCTTGCGGTTGTCGCGCTTGCGATCCTCAGCCTCCTCCCTCCCCTCGCCGACCTCGCCACCATCGGCGTCCGCCGCCTCGCCCTCCTCCTCCCCCGCCTCGCCCTCTTCCCCCTCGTCCTCCACGCCGCCTCCGACGCGCTGCAGCATGGCCTGCTTCGCGTCCAGCTTACCCTTGAGCTCCTGCTGCACCTTGAGTGCATCGGCGGAGTTGGCACCCAGCAGCACGAGCTCAGATGGCAACAGCTTGTCGGCGACCTTCCGCAGCGCATCATTCAGCGGCGCGCCGCGCAGCTCCCACGGCCGCTTCTGTCGCTGCCGCGCCGCCTTCTTTGGGAGCTGCCGTTTGGTGGTGGTGTTGATGAAGGCGGTGAAAGACTCCATCAGCTTGACCTCGACGTGGTAAACGTCGAAGTGGTGGAGGATCGTGACGACCCCGCCCGCCACGCTCCCCAGCTCGTCGAGGATTTCGCGCAGCTTGGCCACCCGCGACGCCCACGTCGGCCGATCCTCGCTCCGCTGCACGCCGCAGCTGCCAAGCATCTCCGCCCGCCACTCGCGCAGCTTCTCCTGCGCGTGCAAGAGCATCTTGCGCACGTCCTGTCGCTCGAGCGCCTTTGCAAGGTCGCTCGGAGCGCCCTTGCACTGGTCCGTGCACACATCGGTCACCAAGAAGCCGTGCTTGACGATGAGCTCGATGAGGCCCATCACCAGACCCACCTTCTCGAGGCGTTGCGAGATGCCCGAGACACCCTCGGTCAGGTGCTTGTCCATGGTCTTGATCAAGGTCACCAGCCCCAGTAGCTTGGTGGTGAAGTTGCCCATGCCGTGACGGGCGTTGCGGTTTTGGGAATGGAAGCCGTCATACGCCTTGGGTAAAGAGAGCTCGCGAAGGCACAGGTCTGCAGGGACGGATTGAGACTGTGAAGAGATGGAAGTGAAGAGATGAAGGAGACGAGTGCGGAGGGTAGGGCGGCATTGATCTCGCTGTGATCTCGCTGCAGCGTGGGCTGGGGTGTGGAGATCGCAGAGGGCGAGGTGGCAGAGCACACCAGGCTGCAGTCGCCACTGAGGAGGCTCATCTCCACCGCCCACTGCGTGTCTTGCTCGTCCATAGGCTTGAGGACGCGGGTGAGCCCGTTGCGCACCTGTATGCTCATGTTGTCATCCAGCTCACCAAGCTGGATCAGCGTGGCGAAGTCCTTCAGCCTCGCGAGGGGCACCCCGCACAGCTGCTGCCCGGCGTGCACGCGCACGTTTAGCATGTAGTCCGACGGCTTCACCCCGGCCGCCTGCGTCTGCGCAGATGGCGCAGCATTCAGGCGCTCCCACCTCGCCATTGCGCCGAGCGCGGCCTGCTGCGGCGTTATTTCGCCCCTGATGAACCGCAGCAGTGTGTCGCGGCCAACGCCGATCTCGCCGGCGGCCACCGTCATGGAGAAGTTCTGCCGCACGCGCTTCACGTGTGCCAACGCGCGCTCCAGGGTACGCTTCACAGCGGCAGAGTCGAGTGGCGGTGAGGCGGCGGCGGGAGCGGGCTGCTGCGCGGCTGGCGTGGGAGCGGGAGCGCGGGAGCGGGGGCGGCAGTGACGGCGGCGGCGGCGGGGGCGGCGACGGGGGCGGCGACGGGCGCGGGAGCGATGGGGGGAGCGGCGACGGGGGCGGCGGCGATGGGTGCGGCGGCGACGGGTGCGGGCGCGGTGGGCGAGGCAGCTGGCTTGGCGGGAGGACCAGGCAGCCGCACAGACGACGCCCAGTTGAGCACGCACCCGTTCGTGCATGTGAACCTGCAGACGTTGACGACACCCATTGAATGGCTCGACCACTGCGCCTCCTCGGAGCGCACGCGGCGCAACGGCGCCGAGCATGTACGCGCGTGGTACTGCACCCGCGCTGCCAGATCGTCGATACATTGCTGCTCGCACACACAGCAGGCCGAGAGCGAACGTGGCGTGTTGCCCCAGCCTGAGCCGACGCGCCCGATGCGCTCGCCGGCGTCGGCGTCGACCAGCTCGAGCGGCTGCGGCGCGGCGGGTGGGCGGGCAGCCTCGGCTGCTGCCTGTGCGGCGCTGCTGCCTGCAGCAGGAGCACGAGCGTCGTGGGCGAGGTCGATCTCATCCAGTTGCCCTGCCACTGTGTGCCGCTGCTGTTTCGGCTGACGCGAGTTGACCGACTTGGTCTCTTGATATGTGAGCTTCGCCGGCGCTGCATCGGTCCAGATCTCCTTGCCATCCTTGGACCTTCTCAGACCAAGGGCCTGCAGCACCGCGTCGAGCACGTGGCCAACATTGCTGTGCCAGTTCATCTTGTTCAGGCCGGGAATGAGCGACATGAGCGTGCTGTGGCCCCTATGCTGAAGCAGCGTCGTCACGACATTGTCCATCGGCACGGTTGTCATCACCCTTCTGGTTTCATCGCTCGTGGCACTCGAGGCGCTCATCGGCAGCCTCGACAGCTGAATGTGAAACTGCGCAACGTGGCACGGAATCTGCTCTCGGGCATGCACATGCATGACACACGGGCTACCAGAAGCAAGCTAAGGTCACCTTGGCGGCGCCAGGGCAGTGTGTGCTCGCCACGACGACGAGGACGGTGCGCGCCGCCAAGTTGTACAACTTCGGCGTTTTGATAGGGGGCTCAAAGTAGGCCTTTAACCAAATCACACGAAGGTGTGCGCATCACACACAAGACAATAACGTCCCTAACAGACACCACACAACAGGACTAAAACGTTACGGACGAAGACTAGAGGTACGAGCGACACGCCCTCCGCAGCAAGCGTAGCGAGGCTGCAAGACAGCGAGTGCCTGTCCAGCAATTGCACCGGCCCATGCATCCGAATCTTCAATTGTAGTCTAGGTCATGCGATTGCACCGGCCCATGCGTCCGAATCTTCAATCGCGAGAGGTGGCACGGTGAGGTGCCTGGGCCTTGTGCGTGCGCTCGCGGCCCTGCGGGGATGAAGGACACGCCCCACACGCGTCCGCCTGCTTCCCCCCGATCACTTCGGACATTTGTGGCCCTTCTTGGGCACGCCGCACTTCCGGCACATGTACGGTCTCTTCGTGCTGCGCTTGGTGCTGGGCGGCTGCGAGCTGCAGCTGGTGGCACCAGGCGTCGCGGGCGCCGGCGAAGCGCTCGTTGGTACCGCCTTCCGGGCGGTCTTGGTCAGGTTCTCCGCCCAGCTCTTCTGGCGAGCGCGTTTGGGGGCGCCCGGGGGCTTCGGCGCCAAGATGGGGAAGAGGAGGTCGGTCGGTTGCTGCATGAACACGACCGCGGTGGCCGGCAGGCACATGGCAAAGTTGAAGTTGTACTGCTGCCGCCACCGATTCGTGGTGTCGCCCTCTTGGAGCAAGCCGGTGAAGTCGGTCGCGCCCAGCCCCTTCTTTGCCAAGATGACCAGGTCGATGCAAGGGAAGCCCGTGATTTTGGGAAGCCCACAGCTGCACGTGGCCGGGGCGAGCTGCGCCACGTTGTAGAGGCTCGGTGACCGGAGCAAGTCGGGATACACCCTGGCCTGGCCGTTCCGTTGGTCGCCGATCGGTACAATACGCTGCCTTTGCTCGGTGGCGGTCTTTTCAAGCACCGCGAGCATGTGCATGACCTTTGGAGGCGCCTTGGTTGCACACTTTTTGGCGGCCGCCTGGTGGCTCGCGTTGGTCTGCACCATCTTCTCGCACACCTTCACGACCATTTCGGTTGGCGTGCTGTGGCGGATCGATCCCCAGACTCCGCACGTGTTCGCACCCATCTCCGACTCCACGAATCCCGACGCCGTGCGCGGCTTGACGAGCGGGGGATTGTTCGGGTCGCTGCGTTTGAGCGTGCTCAGGGTCGCCTGCGTCTTGCCCCCAGCCTCGGCAAAAGGCGCCAAGAAGAGCTCCTCCTCCGGCAGCCCCCGGGACTCAAGGTACTCCAAAAGCCGGCTGCCGGCTGCCTGCTGCCTCCAGAACTTGTACTTCTCCACAGTGGTTGCGTTGACCATACGCTTGTACTTCTCCACAGCGCCGGCCTCCTTCACCTTCTCCAAGATGTTACCCTTGAGGTGCTTCTCACAGAGCAAGGCCTTGGCCTGGGGCATGTGCGCCTTCCTGGCGCTCATGAACGACTTCCCACCATCCTTGTGGATGGCGACCTCGGTGCGGTCCAAGGCGAGGTGCTTCGACGCGAATTCGAAGAAGGGGTCCACAGTCCGGTCGCTCTCGTTGTCGGCAAAGTGCGCGACCGCAAGGGTGACGTTCTGCCGGTTTGCGTCTGAGATCACGATCTCCATGATGACACCCTTTTGCTCCTCTGAGCAGTGCCCCGCATCGATTGCAACCGCCTTGGGCGCGCACCGCTCCAGGACGTGTGCGGCCCACGGCGGGATGAGCACAAACCCGTAGAAGTATCGGCCTTGCTCCTCCACCCGCTCCAGCATCTGACGCAAGCCCGGCACCCGCTCCACGTCAAACGCCTCCCGCTCCGGCTCTGGCTCCCAGTCACTATCCTTGTCCTGCCACTGGGCGGGACGGGATGTGGACGGGGCCTCGGTCTCCATCCGCTGCCGAGCCACCCTCTCAAAGTCCTCCTTGGCCTTCTGGACGAGCACCGGCTTCAGCTCGGCACCCGTCTTGCTGAAAAGCTTAGTGTGCCATCCGCAATCCTCCAAGGCCGCAAGGTAGTTCTCGAGTTGGCCGATCCCGTGCTCAGAAGGGGCGTCGCCGATGATCGGCGCCTTGCAGATCTCCTTGGCGTGCTGCTTGATCTTTTTGCAGAAGCTTAGGCCCGGCTGCGTCCGCAAGTAGGGCGCTACCGCTACGCAAACATCCTTCGGTCTGAAGCCCTCGTTCACGCTCACCTGCTCCAGAAGAAGAGGGGGCCACCCGTTATCCCATATGTGTGCAGGTCGCTATGGGAGTGGAATGCCCTCTTTCTGTCTGCACACCTGCTCCAGGATGATCGGCGCGAGACTCTGGGCAGTGAATGCATGCGCCGACTCGCGCTGAACCACTGCTCTGCCTTCGCTGGGCGGGCACGTGCACGGTCGATGCTTCCTGCACACGTAGCTCGCGCACCCCTTGTCGAACAAGAATTGTGTGAGCCCTCCACACGCATGCGGGCAGAGGGTGGTGTACTCAATGCCTATGTGACTCGCTCCAGTTGCGCGCGTCCGCGCACCCTTCGGCACTTTGCGATGCTTCGGCACGTACTCCAGCTCCAGCTGCACTGCGCCGTCATCCTCGCGCCCGCTGGCTGAGGCCCCCTCGCCCTCCTCGCCCCCCTCCTCCTCCGCGCAGTCTGTGGCTTGATCCTTCTCCGCGCCCACCTCCACGAGCCTGCCACTAACCACGCATTTCCGATTGTGCAGCTCGGCGACAGCAAACACGTTAGCCTGGACTTCGGCCATGGTCTTGAAGGAGGTCACGCCCACTACAAACTCGATGCTGAGAGCTTCGGCTTGGGTGGGCGGGATTACGTAGGCCACCTCGCCTTTGCTGCCGGGCTCGAACGCCTTGGCAGCTGCGACCCGTGCCGCGCGCCGTCGCCGGCGAGTCTCGTTCTCCTTTGCACATGACGCCTGAAAGGCGCTGGCATCTTCGTCGTCAGTGCCGCTGCCGCTACGTTCGCTGTCAAGATTGCCACTGCTGCCACGGCGGTCCGTGTGGTCACCTCGTTGCCTGGTTGCCGCCCCTCCCTGATCCCGCTGCTGCTCGACGCGCTGACGGTGAAGGCCGATTGCACGCGGGTCAATAAAGGCGTGCATGTCCCCCTCAAGTGCGGCCGCTGCTTGTCTGAGTCTGTCTGCCTTGCCGAAGCTGTTCCGAGCCGCCCGTGCAGCTTTCAGTTGCGCGCCACCGATGCGCGACGACTGCGGCTCGGCTGGCGCGTCATCTCCAAGGCCTACATCGAACGCCTCGACTAGGGTCTCTTGCCCCGCACCAGCCTCGAACTCCTGATTGGCGTGCCCGCGCATAGCGTCAGCGTGAGCCGTGACTTCAATCACAGAAGCCACCAAGAGCTCGTCGGCATCCTCCAAGTTGCCCACGGGGGATGCGCTCACCCAGGGCAGGTCGCCTTTGGAGCGGCTGGCTGCCCCACTAGCCGCGTCCGCCTGCTCGGCAAGGGGGGACGCAGCCGGGGGCGTTGCATCAGCTGCACCTACAGCCGCCATTTGAGGGCGCAGGTCTAGCCGGACCGGAGGGCTCAGCAACGCCGGGCTGCTGGCAGGCCGGAACACAGTCAGGCGCCGCGGATTGCCATCGTTTGGGAAGTTGACAAAGTCGTATGTGACTGTGCCACGCCCCTCGCGAAGACAGAAGGCCTCCTGTCCGCGGTAGATGATCCTCTCCATCGACACCCAGTGGCCGCGTGCAGCGGGGATCAGGATGACGGCCCACATGCGCCCGGACCAGAAGGCGGCCGTGTTGAGTTGCTGCACGTGAGGGTGGAAGTCGGGCTCGAGGGGCAAGTCGGAGCGGCTCTGAAGGGTCGCGTGCATCTGATTCGGCGGGATGTTGTTGCCGCCGCCCGTGTTGCCCATGTAGTCGTCACCCGCATCAGCCTCCTGGCTTTGCTCCCGAGCGCGGAACGGGGCGGCGTCAACCCCAGCCCCATTCGACCGGTTGAAGTCCGCGGCACGCACGCCAAGAAAGCCCGCGTTGAAGGCGGCCTCGACACCGCAGCTGCGCCCTTGGTTACCCTCGTCCATGGAGCCCTGTGTCGCGAAGGCTGATGGCGCTGAGATGTCGCCGAGATTGTCGAATGCACGGAGCACAAGGTGGGATTGCTCCTTGTGGGTCACCAGCAGAGTGATGGGCTGGAGGTAGTTGGGTGAAAGCTCTAACAGCTTGGCATGGGTGGTGGCGAGGTCGCCCACGCAGATGGCGGTCAGCGGAGACGCCTTTCCTCCTGATTGGGGCTGGCCACGCTCCGCCGTGCGCTGCGGCCCGCTCTGCTCGTGCGGCGCAACGACCAAGTCGATCCAGTCGCCACTCTCCATTGGCTCGTCCACGCCCGTGTTGGGGTGCGCCGGTGTCGCCTCCTCCAGCTCCAAGATCTGCGCGTTGTCAAACATGAACTTGCACTGCGTTACATCGATAGCCCACGCCTCGAGAATTTGGAGGACGTGCGGTTTGAGGCGCTCGTCAGGCAAACAATAAAAGGATGCCTGATCACATTCTCTGGGTGGCTCACCCTCAACGGGTATCGTGCCCGCGAGCGTAAGCAGCAGGGGCTGCGGCTCCTCACCCCCGGTAGTGCCCTGCACGAACAGCTCCTTGTTGTGAATCTCGATCGCCATACAGCGGCGGAAGTAGCCCATGTTGCCCTGCCCAAAGTCGAGGTGAGCGTCCCGGGCATAGCGCTCGGCCGTCTTGCACATGAACACGCCGCAATCATCGCCGTTCGTCTGCACGGGTGTTTCGACCCCCGCAAGCCACACGTGGTCGGTCCAGCCAGCCTGATCCCACGAGGCCTTCTTCTTATCAAGGTGTTCGCTCTCTATGAAGCGGCGCAGCGTGGCCAGCCGACCTTCGTCGCTGCCGCGCACGTATTCTCCAGTATCCTCGTCTTTGTGACCCATGGAGTCGAAGTACTCGAAGCGCTTGTCACGGAAGTTGACGACGACGAGGATCCAATGGTTGCCGTTACTGTGGATGGGGATGAAGAGCAGATCCATGGCAAAGATATCGACTTTCTTGGTCCACCGCTTCACATTCGCGAACTGGAACTTACAAGCCTCGGTCAGCTTCGCGTACCACTGCGAGCTGAAGAAGTGGCAGCGCAGCGGCCCGGCGGCGGCGTCGGCTCGCGCCTGGAGCAGCCCCATGAAGAAGTTGACCACCTCATCATTGAGCCACACACCCGGGCGCAGGCAGCGGATCTTGGCACGCAACACCGGGGCAAAGTTCGCCACGTCATTGATGACCTCATCCGGGTTCTGAAGCTCGTCCACCAGGTACTCGTCGGCGATCGCCTCCTCCGCCCCCGTCAGCGGCCGGTCGTGCACCGCGTGCGAGCCGGCGCGGGGCCGCTGAGTGTCGGACGCCCCTTTCTGGCCGCTGGGCACTTGTTGCCGTTTGATCCGTTTGCCCTCCACGCCGGGCGCCGATGAGCCATCGCCCGGCACGTCTCTGGTCGGGGTGCCTGTGGACACCCGTCGAGGGTTGGTGCGGCTTGGTCCCCAGTGGCCGCGTTTCGCGGCGGCTTTGGGGGCGGCGCCCGCAAGGGGTGGGAACACGTAGAGCCCAGCGGCCTCGGCCTTGGCGAGCAGTGCCTCGTCATCGAGCTGCTTGGCTTGCCCCGACGCGCGTTGATGGTCGAGCACTCGGAAGCTGGAGGGCAGCCCCAGCCCCCGCTTCAGGTCACCAACGGTTGAGGTGGCGGTACCCGCATAAAAGCCGAAGCCTCCGCTCAGCCCAAAGCTGTACTGGAAGGTCATTGGAGCGACGGAGGGGCAGGGAGCGACGGAGGCGCCGGCAAGAGCAGCGGCTGTCATGGCCACGCCCCCGCCGGCGGCGGAAGGGGGCACGGAAGCAGCGACCGTGCCGGGATCCCCCTGCTCATCGTCATCGCTCTCCTCGTCAGAGGAGAAGGGTTGGTTGAACCCCGCCTGCATGCCGCCGACGCAGCCCGTCTGGTGCAGCGTCAGGGCCAGCACGCCCTTGGCAAAGCGCCACAGGTCAGGAAGGGTGCGCCCCGCCGCGTTCTGCAAGCTGAAGCTGCCCTTCGGCGCGTCGGCGCACTGGGCCTTAAACTTGGCCGCGACGGTGTCGTGGTCGTCGCCCGGCTGCACGCAGACGGTGAAGGTGGGATCGGGCGCGCGCTTGATCTGCACGTACGCAGCGCCCGGCTCCTTCTCGGCCCGCGCCCGCGCCTTGAACGCCTTCGTCGCCGCCGCCTTCGGCGCCCCCTTGAGGTTGCCGAGCTTGCCGGTCTCCACCCGCTTGGCCTTGGCAGCGGCCTCCTCCCGCTTGTCCTTCTCGGCTTCCTCGCGGAGGAGCGCGATGGCGGCGATGATATAGGGGCGGTCGAGATCGGCGGCGGTGGGCAGCTTGCGCGCCTTCTCCTCGCCCTTGAGCTGGCGCGCAAGCCACTTGTCGTAGCGCACCTTGAGGGCCTGCTGGCGCGCAGACCAGCGCTTGATCTTGCACAGCTGGCGGGCCACCATCCGAGAGTGCGCGCGGTCGGCGTCCCGCGCGGCGTAGCGCTCGGCAGCCGTCTGCGCCGCGAGCGCCGCCTCCCGGGCATCGATGGCCATGGCGTCACGGGCCTCGGCGCGTGCGGCCATCATCTTGGCCGCCTGCACCTGCGCATCGATCGCCTCCTGCATCGCCGCCTCGGCGCCGCGCAGGTCCGCGTCGGCGACGGACTTAGCGAGGGCCAGCGCGACGTTGGCGGCATCGACAGCATCGGTGGTCTTGGTGGTGCCCGTGCAGACGGCGAGGAAGCTGCCTTTGGCCAGCGGCCGTGCGGCCGCGGCCACCACCTCCTGGTGGTCGGCCATGGCCTGCGCAATCTGCCGAGCCGCCCGAGCTTGGATGAGGCGCACCTCCTTGGCCATGTCTTCGACGTCGGCCCGCGCCGCCGCCACTTGGGCCTCGTCCTCGGCCCGCGTGGTGGTCACGCCAGCCTGGAGAGCCGCAGCGCCCGCCTCGGAGAGCCACCGGATGTGCTGCACATCATAGCGCATGCGACCGGCAGTCTGCGTCTCATTGTAGATCGTCTTGATAGCGTCGCCCAGGCGAAGCGCCAGGAGGCACGCATCCATCTTGTTGTCGCCTGGTCAGGGTCAGGGTTGCAACTGGATGCGGTGATGCGGTGCGGCCGCACTACGTGTGACCACGCAGCGTTGGGAGCGGGCATCTCTGGTGACAGAGCCTCCCCAGGCATCACGTGGGACCCACTGGAACCCGTGGCGGGCAGCGGGGGGTGAGCCGCAGCCGCATAGTTGCGGCTTGTTGCCGCCGCAAGCTCACTGCGGCGGCTACGCGTGCGCGCTCGGGAAGCTGAGGGGCTCGGCGGACGCGACATGCGTGTTCGAGCGGCGGGTGCGCCGGTGCGCGCACCAACGCTCATCTCGCTCGCCAACGTGCGGCACACAGGCGCCTCGGCCGCCGCCTCGGCCGCGACCGCCTTGGCCCTCTCGACCATCGCGAACGCGGCCTCCGCCACCTCGGCCTCCATCGCTGCCTTGACCTTGGCCTTCTTGGTCACTGCCTGCTCCCATCAAAGCATCAATGACAGGGTAAGCGGCTGAAGGAATGGGAAAACGTGTAACACACGTGGGCGCCTGTGTGCAGAATTATACAAACAAGGCACACGTTCTGACCCTAACCGAAGCCAAGTGTGGAAATGTACACACACACACGCACACACACACACAGCTGATGTGTAGCTACATCAGTCTACAGTCAGCCGGCGCTCTCTCTGGGCTCAGCCCGGACAATTGTGTGCGGCTTGGGATGTGTATTTTTGCTGCAGGTGCTGGGCACAGGGGCCGAGATGCGCAGTGCAGGCTGAAATGTGAGAACCCGCCGGCACCTCTCTCACAGTCACACACACATGTGTGGCCACATATGCGTGAAAACATGTGTGACGGGGGCCGTTTTGTGTGGCGTGTGCGTGTTTGCGCGTTCGATATCAGAGCCGTGTGCGGGAGAGAGGGGGGATAAGGAAAAAAAAAGAGAAGAACCAGAAGAAGAAGGGGCCCAAAGCGAAAAAGAGGGCAGCCCCAGGTACGATGGTTTGGCGAAACCCTCGACCGTGCCGGCTCGGTTGCTGTAAAGCTTCCCGACCGAGGCTGCACTCCTTGTGTTTTGACCGGCATGGCCGTAGGGTGAGGGTTGTCAGGGCTGTGGTTTGAGCGCACCGCCGCCTCGCCCGCGCAGACCCCATCTGGCAGGCGCTCAGCCAGCAGCCCGCCAGCGCAGCGAACCTCACCAACGCACGTGCTCGAGCAGCGCTGCTGTGCGGGAGCCGGAGACGTGGTCAGCAATGGGCGGGCAGGTCCGGGCAGGTCCAGGCGCGGTGATCAGGGCGGGGTGGGGTGGGTAGGTGTGTTGGCAACAAGTCTTGCAGCATGAGCCGCGCTCCGCATGTGCAGCGTCCGGCGCAGGCGGTGCGATGCAGGAGGGCAGGGGCATGCTCTGTGGCATGTGGGAAGGGCCGTTGGGCATCTGAGTGGCACCTGGTCTTCCACCAGCTTGCTCTCCAGCTGTCCGGTCCCGTTCTGCTTGTGCGTCGTCGCCATGCTATCGCTGATGCCGATTGCCGTCCTTCGCGCCACGATGCTGGGTGGGGGGGCATCCAACGGACCAGAAAGGAAGTAGCTAACTGGCCCATCACGCGCCCCGTGCGCCCAGGCCGCGACCAGGTAATCTGGCCCACTTTTGGCCGCGACCAGGTAATCTGGCCGACCAGGTAACCTGGTCCACTTTTGCAAAGTTGTGGTCGAGGTAATCTGGTCCTCACATTTCGTTTCCCAGGTA
>Ga0206677_10002834_pt1 | contig 14924 bp, 14 predicted proteins | sample M130m12015metaG_FD_155475 | JGI IMG/M metagenome (GOLD analysis project Ga0206677, IMG submission 155475) | Ammonia-oxidizing marine archaeal communities from Monterey Bay, California, United States - M1 30m 12015 | ecosystem: Environmental > Aquatic > Marine > Intertidal zone | place: USA... | reverse complement strand
AATAAGTTAATAGCAGCACTTTGTGAAAGAAGAATGGGTATTGGTGCTGATGGTTTGATATTATTAAGAAACCATCCATCTTTGGATTTTGAGATGATTTATTTCAATTCTGATGGAAATCAATCTAGTATGTGTGGTAATGGTGGGAGATGCATTATTGATTTTGCAGCAATGTTAGAAGTCATCAAAACTGAAACTACATTTATGGCTATTGATGGCGAGCATAAAGGTCAGTTTTTAGGAGATACAATTGCATTGCAAATGCAAGATGTTGCTGAGATTGTTGGAGAGGGTGATGGTTTGGTTTTAGATACAGGTTCTCCTCATTATATTGAGATGGTTGATGATTTACAATATATAGATGTAAATAAAGAGGGAAGAAGAATAAGAAATTCAGCTCCTTTTAAAAAGGAAGGGATAAATGTAAATTTTGTACAAGATAGTGCAGAGCTTGAGGTAAGGACTTATGAGAGAGGAGTGGAGGAGGAAACTTTAAGTTGTGGCACAGGTGTTGTGGCTACAGCTTTAGCAATGAATTATGCCAATTGCATAGGTGAAAATTTGGTAAATGTAAAAACTAAGGGTGGCGAGTTAACCGTTAGTTTTGAAGAGTTTAATGGTGGGTACAAAAACATTTGGTTAAGTGGAGATGCTAGTATGGTATTTGCTGGCGATTTTGAATGTTAAAAAGTGACAAAATATTGTTACGACCTTTACAATTATCTGATTTAGATTTTTTGTTTGAAATTGAAAACAACAAAGAGAATTGGAAATATGGAGCTGAAAATAAACAATATACTAAAGAGGAGCTGACAAATTATATAGCTAATGCAAAGCAAGATATTGCTACTGCTGGGCAGTTTCGTTTTGTTATTGATTTGGAAAATAATCCAATAGGTTTTATCGACCTTTTTGACTATACAACTAACAGTGCAGGTGTTGGTGTTATAATTGCAAAAAATTACAGAAGAAGAGGTCTTGCAAAAGAGGCATTGAAATTATTGTCTATTTATGCTTTTGAAACTTTAAATCTAAAAAGATTAGATTGCAATATTGAAAAAGATAATTTGAGAAGTATTAAGTTATTTACTTCTTTTGGCTTTGAACTGGAAGAAGAAGAAAAAGAGTTTCAGTATTTTGTTAAATTAGCGGAAAAATAAATTATGAAAAAACTGGTAATTAAAACAATAGATTAACAATGAAAAAACTACTACTTATATTACTTTGTTTGCCTATGATTGGATTTGGGCAAAATTCATATATTATTCAACATACCGGATTTACTTCTTGGTCACCTGCAAATTTAACTATTAATGTTGGAGATACAGTAACTTGGATAAATCAACAAGTCAATTATCACACCTTAGATGCAACTCAAGGTACTTTTCCAAATAATCCAGAAGGATTTGGCTATCCTACCAACTCGACTGGCTGGTCTTTTCAAATGGTATTTACTATTGCAGGAACCTATCAGTATGATTGTATTCAACATTGGACAGAGAATGGTGTTATTACTGTTATTCCAGCAAATGAGCCGTTAACTTATGTTCCAGATGATAATTTTGAGGCTTATATAGAAGCATTCTTTGGGGGAAATGGAATAGCTAATGATGATTCAGTATTTACTAGTAATATTATTGCAGAAACACACGTAAACGTTAACTTTCAAAATATCAGTGACTTAACAGGAATTGAAGATTTTACTGCTCTTACTAATTTAAGTTGTGCTAGTAATCAAATAACAAGTCTTGATTTAAGTACAAATACTAATTTAGTTAGTTTAATTTGCCAAATTAATCAAATAACAAATCTTGATCTAAGTGCAAATACTAATTTAGTTACTTTACAATGTTTTGATAATCAATTAACAAATCTTGATGTAAGAAATGGAAATAATATAAATATGACTCTCATTTCTTCATCCTTTGGAAATGGAAATCCTAATCTTTTCTGTATAAATGTTGATGACCCAATTTATTCAATAAATAATTGGACAGATATAGATAGCTGGACTAACTTTAGCTCAAATTGTATAACAGCCTTTGGTTGTTTAGATACCATAGCTTGTAATTATGATTCATTAGCAACAATTGGTGATGGCTCTTGTCTTTATACTTTAATTTGGTATCAAACGTACTTAATATGTGATGGAGATAGTATTGTAGTTGGAAATAATATTTATTACACAGCAGGGGTTTATATGGATACATTAAGTAGTGCTAATGGATGCGATAGTATTATTCATACTTACTTAATGGTTGACCAAAACACATCCTCATATGATACATTGTTTGTTAGTGCAAGTATTATATGGAATGGGATGCCTCTTAATGTATCAGGGGATTACTCAGTGACTTTAATTAACTCAGCAGGATGTGATAGTATTGTAAATCTTAATCTAACGGTTACTACAACAGGAATATCTGACATAGCTAATAATAAAAGGAACTTAGTAAAGATTACTGATATGTTAGGGCAAGAAACATCATATAGAAGAAACACTCACTTGATGTACATCTATGATGATGGAACTGTAGAGAAAATAATAGTTGTAGAATAAATGAGGAGCATTGTTTTTTTACTTGCTATTTTGTTGTTATTTTCTTGCAAAAGAGGACAGGTAAGCGATTACACTACTTACTTAAATCATAATGATACAGTAAAATATGTAGGAAAAGAAGAATGTAGAATGTGTCATTCTGAGATTTATAATTCTTATTTACAAACTGGAATGGGGCAGTCCTTTCATTTTGCAGTCAAGGATCATAGTGCATTAGTAAATAGTCAAATGCATATCATTCATGATACTATCAAGAACCTTTCTTACCAACCATTTTGGAAAAATGACAGTCTGTATATAAAAGAATTCCGCTTAAATGGAAAGGATACAACTCATCAGCTCATCAAAAAAGCCAGCTATAAAATAGGTAGTGGGCAACATACAAATTCTCATTTATTTGAGGTAAATGGTTATGTTCATCAAATGCCATATACTTATTATACCCAAGATAAATTAGCTGATCTACCACCAGGATTTGAAAATGGTCAGAATACTCGATTTTCTCGTGAAATTGGTATAGAATGTATGAGTTGTCATAATGCACACCCTAATCATGAAAGTGGCTCTTTAAACAAATACAATAATATTCCTCAAGGCATTGATTGTGAAAAGTGTCATGGTCCAGGTGAGGTGCATGTTAAGCAGAAGTTGGCTGGGAATATTATTGATACTTCCAAATACATTGATTATTCCATTGTTAATCCTGAAAAATTGCCAATTGATTTGCAATTTGATGTTTGTCAAAGATGTCATTTACAGGGGACTTCAATTTTAGCTGAAGGAAAAACTTTTACCTCTTTTAAACCTGGGATGAAACTCAGTGATATAATGGATACTTATCTTCCAAAATATGAGCATGATAATTCATTTATTATGGCATCTCATGTGGATAGGTTAAAGCAAAGTGCTTGTTTTCAAAATGCTGAAATGACTTGTGTCACTTGTCATAATCCGCATAAAAGCGTTACTACTTTAAAAGCAACTTATTTTGATGCAAAATGTATGCAATGCCATGATGTGTGTAAAGATGAAAAAACACAAAATTGCACTGATTGTCATATGCCAAAATCAACTTCAACTGATATTATGCATGTCGCAATTACGGATCATAAAATTGCTATTCCTTCTAATCAAAAAAATCAAAAAGGCGCATTTTTAGGTTTGTTTGCAATTAATAATTCTAATCCAACTCATCTATCGAAAGCTAAGGCATATTTAAAACGCTATGAAAGTTTTGAATCTAACCAATTCTACTTGGATTCTGCTTTTAAGTTTTTACAGATTTCAGAACATAATTTCACTTCCTATATTCAGTATTACTATCTTAAAAATGATACAAAAGGACTTGTTAATTTTGTAATGTCTAATGATGTAGATAGTAGCAAATATTCTCAGTCAGATTTAGCAATAGCTTACAGCAGAATGGGAGAGGTTTTTGCATCTCATAATATGAAAACTAATGCTGAATTGTATTTTAAAATTTCAGTAGATTTAATGCCTTATGTAATTGATTATAAAATTAAATACGGTAGTTTCTTGTTAAATGTTAATAAAAAAACTCTTGCTTCTTCAGTTTTTCATGAAGCATTAAAGTTAAACCCAACAATAAAAGAAGTTCATTTAAATTTAGGATATATTGATATATTAAATGGAGAGTATGAAATGGCTGATAGAAGGTTAAAACAAGCTATCGTATTGGATCCTGATTATATTTTAGCTTATGAGAATTTGGTGCTTTCTGCCCAGATGCAAAATAAAAATATCCAGATGAAGTTCTATTTAAAGAAAATTTTGGAAATTGTTCCAGGTCATAAAGCCAATCAAATTTTAAAGAATTTATAATTGAAGAAAAGAAGAAAATTTAAGAAAAAATCAGGTTTTAGAAAATTTCTGATTTCATTTTTAGTATTAGCTCTTTTGGGAGGTGGAGGAATGGTATATGAATTGTACTCTAGAGTATATATTCCTAATATTATTTTTGCTGAAGATACTAAAGAAAAGTATATTTATATTCCAACTTCTTCTGATTTTACTAAGGTAGTTGAGGTCTTATCAGAAAATGGATTGTTGATTAATTCCAATTCTTTTGAGTGGTTAGCAAAACAAAAGAAATACACTAACAACATTAAGCCTGGTAGGTATAAAATTGACAGAGCATTAAATAATAATGAATTGATTAATTTATTGCGTTCTGGCAGACAAACTCCTATAAAAGTTACTTTTAATAATTTAAGAACAAAAGAACAATTAGCAGGTAAAATTTCAAACCAAATTGAAGCAGATTCTTTTTCTATTTTATCTTATATCACTGATACTGTTTTTCAGCAAAAACTAGGTTTAAATAACAATAATATTGCATGTTTGTTTATTCCAAATACTTATGAATTTTATTGGAATACTTCTGCTGAACAATTTGTAAATAGGATGTTAAAAGAATATCAAAAATTCTGGAATAATGATAGAAAAGCAAAGACCGATAAAATTAAATTAAATTATTATGAGGTGGCTACTTTAGCATCAATTGTTGAAAAAGAGCAAAACATCAAAAGAGATGAACGACCAGAAATTGCTGGTTTATATTTGAACAGAATTAAAAAGAAAATGAAGTTGGAATCGGACCCTACTTTAATTTTTGCATTGGGAGATTTTACTATTAAAAGGGTGTTAAATAAAGATAAGAAAGTTGACTCTCCTTTTAACACTTATAAACATAAAGGTTTGCCACCAGGTCCAATTTGTATTCCCTCTATCAACTCAATTGATGCAGTATTGAATGCAAGTAATCATAAATATATTTTTATGTGTGCAAAAGAAGATTTTTCCGGCTATCATAATTTTGCAAAAACCTACGCTAAGCACCTTATAAATGCGCGTAAATATCAAAAAGCACTAAATAAGAGGAAAATAATGCGTTAATTTTTTAATTTCGCATCCCTTTAAAACAAGTAAAATGACAAAAATTAAGTTTGGAACAGATGGTTGGAGAGCAATCATTGCAAAAGAATATACTACCGATAATGTAGCAAGAGTAAGTATTGCTGCAGCTGATTGGTTAAATGAAAATAATGATAACCCTTCGGTAGTAATTGGACATGATTGCCGTTTTTCTGGTGAGATGTTTGCAGAAACAGCTGCAAAGGTTTTAGCATCAAACGGTGTGTTGGTTAAAATTGCAAAAGGCTTTGTTTCTACTCCAATGGTTTCCTTGGGTGTGGTAAAGGAAAAAGCATCTTTGGGTGTTGTAATTACAGCTTCTCATAATCCATCTGCATATAATGGCTTTAAACTTAAAGGTGATTTCGGAGGCCCATTATTACCTACTGATATTACTGATGTAGAAAATAGAATTCCTGAAAGTAATTCTGTTGATTTAGAAGCAATTTCTATTGAAAGTTTAGTTACTGAAGGAAAAATTATTTATGTCGATTTGGAAGAAATGTATTGCAAACATGCTGAGGAAAATTTTGATTTGGATGCTATCAATAATTCTGATATGAATTTTGCTTATGATGCAATGTTTGGTGCTGGAATGAATGCGATAAAACGCCTTTTGCCAAAAGCTACTTTATTGCATTGTGATGATAACCCTGGTTTTTTAGGTACTGCTCCTGAACCAATTCATAGAAATTTACAAGAGTTTTCTGATTTGATGAAAAACAATAACTTGGACTGTGGACTTGCCACTGATGGTGATGCTGATAGAATTGGACTTTATGATAGTAAAGGAAACTTTGTTGATTCACATCATATTATCCTTTTATTGATTCACTATATGGTGAAATATAAAGGAATGAGAGGAAAAGTAGTTACAGCATTTTCATGTTCAGTAAAAGTTGAACAAATGTGTGATCATTATGGTCTGGAACAAGAAACAGTTCAGATTGGCTTTAAGCATATTGCAGGGAAAATGATAACAGAAGATGTATTGCTAGGTGGTGAAGAATCTGGTGGAATTGCTACTGCTGGCCATATTCCTGAAAGAGATGGTATTTGGATGGGATTAATCTTATTCGAGTTTATGGCTAAATCAGGTAAATCATTGGAAGATTTAATTGAAGAAGTATATGAAATTGTTGGTCCTTTCGCTTTTGAGCGTATCGATCTACATATTGATAATGAAACAAAATTAAGAATTATAGAAGATTGTAAAAGAGATATGTTTACTAATTTTGGTAAATATGAAGTAGAAAGAATTGAAACAACTGATGGCTTCAAATTCTTTTTTGATGCTGATGCTTGGTTAATGATTCGTCCATCTGGAACTGAGCCTGTTTTAAGAACTTATGCAGAGGCTTCAACTCAAGAGAAAGTATTTGATATTTTAGCTGATTGTAAATCTACAATCTTATAAATGAAACAGCTGTTTCTGATATTATTTTCATGTATTTTATTGACTGTAAATGCTCAAGATTGGAGCATTCCTAAGCTAGGTTATGATGGCTGGGAGGTAGAGCAAGAATTTACTTTAAATGAGAAAAGAAGAAACATCCTTTTAATTTCAGAGGTAAGTGCTTATACTGTCGCTTTGGTTGGTTTAAATCAGCTTTGGTATGCTGATTATCCTAAGAGTAGTTTTCATTTTATTAATGATAATGAAGAATGGTTGCAAATGGATAAAATGGGGCATATGTCAGCATCCTATTATACAGGTGTTGCAGGAATTAAGGCTTATGAATGGGCAGGCTTTAGTCGTAAAAATTCTATTTGGTATGGAGGTATGACGGGTTCAATTTTCTTAACTGTTATTGAGGTTTTAGATGGAACATCAGAGCAGTGGGGTGCGTCATCAGGAGATTTAATTGCAAATACTACAGGTTCGCTATTAGCAATTGGACAAGCACTTATATGGAACGAGCAACGAATACAGTTGAAGTATAGTTACAGCCCTTTTGATATTTCCGCCAAGAATCCAGAACAACTTGGATCAAATCATTTAGAAAGAGCATTGAAAGATTATAACGGCCAAACTTATTGGCTTAACTTAAATATTAAGTCTTTATTGCAGATAGAAAATCCAGATTTTCCAAGTTGGCTTAGTTTAGCATTAGGATATGGTGCTGATGAAATGGTAAATCCATATCATGAAGAAGGTGATGCGGAAAGATATAGACAATTTTTAATGTCATTTGATGTTGATTTGAATAAGATTAAAACAAAAAACAAAACTCTGAATTCTGTGTTGCATACTTTCGGCTTCTTGAAATTTCCAACACCTGCAATCCAATATAGAAATGGAAATATCTTTTTCCACCCAATTTATTACTAATGGATTTTAAGATTGGCGATAAAGTGCTTTTTAAGAATGAAAACCTAAAAGGTGAGGTTATAAAGATTAATTCTAATTATAAACTTACTGTGCTTTCTTATGATGGTTTTGAGCTTAATGTAGCTGTTAAAGATTTGGTTAAAATTGAGAAAGGAACTGATAAAGCGTCTTCTTATGGTGAGTATACTTACAATAAGGATATTGATAGAAGAACTTCAAAATCACAAAAAAGCCAAAAAAGCCAAACAGTATTAAAAGTTGATTTACATATAGAATTGCTTACTTCTAACTATCATTATTTGGATAATTTTGAAATTGTACAAATGCAGCTAAACGAATGTCATAAGCAGATTCAACAAGCGATAAATTCCAATATCTCAAAACTTATTATAGTTCATGGAATAGGTACTGGTGTTCTGAAATCAGAAGTGCATGTATTACTCAGAAATTATAAGCTTAGATTCTATTTGTCAAAAGATGCAGGAGCCACTGAAGTGATGATTTAATTCCCCTCTAATCGGCTAATTATCTCAACTATTTGCGTGTGAGTAATCCTCTTTGCAATAATCTTTTTGTCTTTGTCCAGTAAGTAAATAACTGGAGTAGAGTAGATGTCATATTTATCCCTCCAGTCGCTACTAGCAACAGGATTTCCTTCCTCATCATGATTAATATCAGCAACATTAGTCCAATCTCCAATTTTCTGGTCATTGATAAATTTTTTCCAGTCAGCTTTGTCAAATTCTGTAGCTACTGCAAATGTTTTAATATTATGACCTGCAGCAATTAGTGAATCAACATTATGTTTTACTTTTGGAATTTCTTTTTTACAATGCCCACAAGTTGGTCCGTAGAATATTAGTGCAGTATAATCAGCATTTATTTCCTGTAATGTATGTAGTTTATCTAGCGTATCTTTCATGAATGGTCTTCCATAAAAATCAAGAAACTCTGACGCTTTTCTTCCAATTAAGTTAGGAGCAATTTTTTGTGCTCTATCAGCAATTTTAACTAGTTGAGTTGAATCCACCCAATCACATTGATTAGTAATATAATATTTTTCGACCATGTGTACAAAAACAGCATCCATACCCATAATTTTTGATCTTTCATAAGTAGAAGTGATATGAGAAACTACATATTGAAAAATCTCACTATTAGCTCTTGAAAGCTCTACTAATATATCAGCAGAAACATTTATCGAATCAGGATGTTTTGCAGTTAACTTATCAAGGTATTGATCCATTTTACTAAAGAAGATTGGAGTTCTCAGCATTCTCTCATCAGAGAAGTCAATATTATCCCAAAAGTATTTTTTGTAAAATCTATAAGGGAAAGTTTTGTCAGGATTTCCTAAACTATCTAAAGGTGATTCAGGAATAACGGGTTCAGTAGTTGCGTTAATTATTTTTGTAAAGAATTTATCAGAGTGATTTTTTATAAAGTTAGAGCGAAATTCTTTAACCTTCTTGTCAACTTCTGAAGCTTTTTCTTGCAATGATGTTCTATTTTCTCCTTCTGCAGTTTCAAGTTGTTTTCTTAAAGGAGTAACCTCTTTTTGCATATCTGTTATAAAGTTAAGGTACTCATAAAAAGCAGGGTTTTCTTTAGAATCCTTGAAAGTCATTGCCCCAACTAAATCATCTGATTTAGTTGTGAATGAGAAATGTTGCTCAGAAACAATAATATCAAAATACCTGCTCTCTGATAAAACTACTAAGTACATTCCACCTTTCAGTTTTTGATCACCTTCAAAGGTGAATTTTCCATTTATTACAACTGCAGTGTCTGTTGCGTATTGTTTTCCTCCAAAGTAATAAGCTAGCATTACAGTAGAATCTTGTAGTCCTGTAATAGTACCAGTAATTTTATGTCCAAAGTCTAAATTTGATTTATTATTATTTTTCTTCTTATCTTTTTTCTTGAATATGTTTTGTATATGATCTTCTAAATTCCCTTCTTTATCAGTTGTGTATGATTTTGCTTTAACAAATTCATTTTCTTCAAATGTGCCTTCATCTATATTTCCATTATTATATGTAATTTTACCTTGACCATTCTTTTTACCATCTTTATATTCTCCTTCATAAGTATATTTATCGCCTTTAAATACTCCATTACCATGGGGCTTTGCATCTTTAAAATCTCCTTTATATGTACCTTCTTCAGAAGTAAAGGTTCCAAAGCCATTGAAACAATCACCCGAGATACATTGTCCAAGTCCAATTAATGCTAAAAAGCAGAATAGTGATACTAAAATTATTTTTTTCATGTGTTTATTTTTTTTTTAGGTTTGCAAAATTAAAAAATCATAACGACAGTTACAACATTCTATTGTTGGTTTTTCAGATATCCGTCTAAAAATACTATTCCAATAATAATAGTGCTCCCAATATAGAATGATGCGCTCATAAGTTCAGAATCTCCAAATATAAGTAATGCAAGAATTATACTGTAAATTGGCTCTAGATTTATAGCCATTATTAGTGTAAAAGGGGTGATGTGTCGCATTATTTCAGTCATCCAAACAAAAACCATTGCCGTACAAAGTGTCCCTAGTATGAAAAGATAACTAAAGTCAGTTATTGATATTGTTGAAGTAAAAACAGAATAATCCTTTTGGAGTAGTATAATTCCACTTATGATAATTAACCCAGAGAGCATTTCAATCATGGTAATTTTTGCCGCTCCTACCTTTTTGATATACTTAGCATTAAATAAAGTAAATAAAGTGCCTAAAAGTGCAGCCATTATCCCATAAAAATATCCCCATAAATATTGAGTTTCCGTTCCCATTACAAAACCTAGGGCAATAATTACAATTACTCCCATTACCACTTCATATCCCAATAATTTTCTCTTAAAGAATAATGGTTCAATTAGTGCAGAAAATAGGGATGATGTTGCCAAACAAACAACAGCTACTGATACTGTTGATACTTTTATTGATTCAAAAAAACATAACCAATGAAATGTTACTAATGCGCCAACTCCCATTATCCCAAAGAAATCTTTTTTATTAACGCTAAATAATTGTTTTTTAAATGCTAAAAAAATGGCAAGACTTAAAAAAGCGATACCCATTCTGTACCAGACTAAATGAATAGTGCCTAAAGAAATCAGTTTCCCAAAGACACCTGTTAATCCCAATATTACCACCATTATATGTAGTGAGGTAAGTTTGTATTTAGCGAGTATGTGATACATGAATTAAATTGATAATTTTGTGCAATAATACAATATAAGAATGAAGATAATTATTTCTCCAGCTAAAAAACTAGATACTTCTGTAAAAGTACAGAATAGTAAAATGAATACTTCATTTTTAGGTGAATCTACAAAGTTGATTCAGACTCTGAAAGGAAATAGTATTTTGGAACTAAAAGATTTAATGGGTCTAAGTGATAATTTGGCTCAACTTAATTGGCAAAGGTTTCAGGATTGGGATATTTTAAATAGGAACACTTACAAAGCTCTTGAATTGTTTAACGGTGCTGTTTATGAAGGCATAGATGCAAAAAACTTTAATAAATCGAATAAAGATTTTGCTCAAAATAATCTAAGAATACTTTCTGGTTTGTATGGTATATTAAAGCCAAATGATTTGATTTTACCTTATAGATTAGAAATGGGTATCAAGTTGAAAACAATAAAAGGAAATAACTTATATAGATTCTGGCAAGATAAATTGCATCAAAATATCGGAGATGAGTTAAATAATGAAGTATTAATTAATTTAGCTTCAAACGAGTATTCTAAAGTTTTAAAGCTGAATAAGATAAAATCCGAGGTGATAACTCCAGTTTTTAAGGATTATAGAAATGGTAAATTAAAAGTTATTTCATTTTTTGCAAAAAGAGCAAGAGGTGAAATGGTTAATTTTATAATAAAAAATAGAATCACAAGCCCTGAGGAATTAAAATCGTTTAAAAATAATGGATATGCATTTTCTGAGGAAAGTAATGGGCAACTTCTTTTCGCTAGGTAAGGTGTTTTATTTCACAAACTAATTAAGATCGGAGTATTAATGAGATGATTTTAGTATATTTACCTTCAATTTAAATATATTTAAAATGAAAAAAATATTTAAGATTTTTATTATATTCCTTTTTTCAGGCTATTCTAATTTTATTTATTCTCAACTTACCCCCTGCAATCTTACAGGAGGTAGTGTTTATGTTGATCATAATACTAGTCCTTGGATGATGAATGCTACTGTTAATGGGATGTCTCAATATAGTTATACATGGACAAATGGGGCAACAGCTAATCAAACTCCATTTTATTCTCAATGGTGTGTACATATTTTAGATCTTATAAGTGGTTGTGATACAATTATCTGTCAAGATTGTATTCCAGATTCAAATGCTGTATGTGGATGTAATATGATGTATATGCCTGTTTGTGGATGTGATGGAGTAATGTATCCAAATTCTTGTGTAGCTGATTGTGCAGATGTTCCATGGACTCCAGCTGTTCCAAGTGGAATTCCTGGTGGCTTTTTGCCATGTAATCAGCCTAGTTCTTGTGTAGATTCTTCTTTAATTGATTTAACAGCTATCTGTACTATGATATGGGATCCTGTTTGTGGTTGTGATAGTATTACATATTCTAATGATTGTCATGCGCTTAATTTTGGAGGAGTAACTTCTTGGACGCAAGGGCCTTGTATTCCTACAACTTCTTGTGATGTAGAAATTATTGGTGATTCGATTATTTGTACTTGGGGAACACCTCAGGTTTTGACTGCATCTCCTGCTATCGGGGGAAGTACTCCGTTTACATATTTATGGAGTAATGGTCAGTCTAATTCACATATATTAACTATTGTAAATCCTGGAACTTATTGTGTAACACAAACAGATGTTAATGGATGTATTGATACTGCATGTATTACTGTTACAGTTCAAGATATTCCAATTTATTCAGCACCATCACCACCAATCATTTGTTTGGGTGATTCTATTGTTTTAGAAATAGATACTATTGGACTTTCTAATATCATTTGGATTCCTAATACCTTGATTACCCCACCTGTTCATAGGATTGTAGATTTCCCTATGTTCACAACTACTTATGTTCTTGAAGCTGTGGATTCAGCCGGCTGTGATAGAAGAGGTGAAATAGAAGTTATTATAGACTCTTGTATAACAGGAATATTGCATGTTATGTCAACTCAAGTTTTAATTTACCCTAACCCTGCTAAAGGTAATTTGACAATTAGTATGCCAAAATTTGAAATTTTTGATTTAAGGATTTATGATATTATGGGAAGGTTAGTTTTATCAGAGGATAAAATATCTCAAACCTTTATTATATCAGGAAATACTTTATCCAAGGGAAGTTATATTCTTCATTTAAGTCATGCTAAAGGAATAATAACTAAGAAGTTAATTATTGAGTAGCTAACAATATTATTTTTAAATGATTCTACTAGAAACTGGTAACAGTGAAGATGTTATTTTTATTATTCTGCTTTTATCTATATTATTAGCTATTTTAATAAATAGAAAGTTGTTTTTTAAAATATTAGCAAAGGTTAATAAATTAATAATACCTTCATTATATAAGAAGGATATTGGTAAATTAAAAAGTTACGAGAAAGTAATTTTAGGATATAGATATTGGGTAACTAAGAATAGTTTGTAGTTATTACTTATCTTTTTCTAAATTTTGAAACTCATAGTTAAAATCAAATATTTCCCATTTTAACTGATCACTTTGTTTTAATAGTAGGAACTCAGTATGGTTTTTTGTTTTGGTGTATTCTGAATCGTATTCTACAAATACATAAAACCCATTTCCGAAATTTTCCAATTCACTTTGGAAATAAGTATCCTTAACGATTCTTCCTTGAAGTTGTCCGAACTCATCCATCAGTACTGAGATCTGATTCAACCAACTTTCTTTTGTAAATCTGTTTTTTAATACATCAGAAAGTAATTCATAAGATGTTGAATATTGCCCTGAGTTAACTTCATTCCACCATTGCAACCCGACTTTATTTGCATCTGTAATATATTGTGTAGTGTATTTTTGAGCTGAAAGAGTATTAAAAGAGAAGATTGCAATTAATAGAATTATAAGGTTTTTCATGTTTAATTTTTAGATTGTAAAAATAGTTTTTTTCATAAGTTTTAATAGTACTTTCCCAACTGATTTTTTTTGAAATCGCTATTTTTAAGAAGATAAGAAAGGTTTATAACTTAGAAAAGCCATTAAAACTATGCTTTTTATAGTGCTTGGAGGTTGCAAGTTATTAACTATTTCTTATCTAGTGAATTTCAATCTCTATCTAGTAAATAGGTAAAGAGTAAATTTGTTCTAAATACAACCTAAACCTCTGATAATTAGAGCTTTGCAAAACATCTTATTTAATAGTTTTCTTTTTAGAATTTTTGAGGTGAAAGACTTATAAAAATTTAAAGAATATATACTTATTAACAACTGAAAACTATCCTTATCTAGTAAAATTTAGTTTGTAAGGTTTTTTTTTCTATATTAGTGCCTGTAAAAATAATATTAACAAAAAAAAATAAATTATGGCTTTTCAGCACACAAACGAAAGAGGTACTTTATACCACTTAAACAAAAAAGATGTAAAATTAAAATCAACTGGTAGAATTCAGACTATCTATTATTTCTCTAAAGATTCAAGAGACACTGCTTCTGACAAACCAGATGGTTACTTTGTTAAGGAAAATTCAAGAACTGGATTACCATTCTTAACTAAGAAGAAATAATTTTAAGTTTTCTTAAAAGAAAAGCCCTAACATTTGTTAGGGCTTTTTTTGTGCTTTATTTTTTGTCTGATTAATCTCTTAACATTGACACATAATAGAGTAAGTATGTTACTGCAGCTAAAGCAGCAACTACATAAGTGCTAGCAGCCCATCTAAGTGCATCATCAGCATATCCTAATTCTTTATCACTTGTAATTCCTGATGATCGTAACCAAACTAAAGCTCTTTTGCTGGCATCAAATTCAACTGGAAGTGTAATTAGTGTAAATGCAGTAACAATTGCTTGCAGTATGATAAATAGCATTATTAGCTGATTAAATCCAAGTCCAATAAAGCTTCCACCTATTAATCCTAT
>Ga0206677_10002828_pt1 | contig 14967 bp, 10 predicted proteins | sample M130m12015metaG_FD_155475 | JGI IMG/M metagenome (GOLD analysis project Ga0206677, IMG submission 155475) | Ammonia-oxidizing marine archaeal communities from Monterey Bay, California, United States - M1 30m 12015 | ecosystem: Environmental > Aquatic > Marine > Intertidal zone | place: USA... | reverse complement strand
CATCGATGGTCGGAACAATGAATTGATTGCCGCCATAAATGGCCGGGTCGTTGGCCACTTGAAATTCTGGCATGATCAATTCACTCAAATCCAATCGGTGCTGAAAGAACCCCGCGCTCAAACCCGCAGCCAAACGAGCTCCACTCGATAAACGCAGGTTGTAGGCATACGAGAAGTTCACTGCATTGTATCCCCAAGCTCCCGCATCATCTGATTCCACTCGGACACCAAACCCGTGAAAGTCATCGCCTTGGCCTTCCATTTGGCCGTGCAGATTTGCGAAGGCGGTTTGCGGCGCTCCTTGGATTCCCGACCATTGGTTGCGGAAGCCCATGTGCAAGTCCATGCACCCCAGCACCCCAGCCGCAGCCGGATGATCTTGGAACGGATTGATGACAGAAGTTGTGCGAACCGGAAACTGTTGCGCTTGCGCATCGCGTGTTTGCGTCAGCATTGCAATGCCGAGGACAACCGTAAAAATCAGCGTAAATTTCTTCATCGGATGATGCTAATGAATCCTGTAATGGTCTCCAGTTCAACCAGAAGCGGATCGTTTAAATCAATGGCATAATAATACGTGCCCACAGGAACCTCCTTGCCTCCATTGCGACCGTCCCATGGCTGGGAATAGCCTACACTTCGGTAGACCACCTGCCCCCAACGATCAAAAATTCGAATATCCGCAAGGTTGTATTCGAGCAATCCGTTCACATCCCAAGTGTCATTGTAGCCATCGTCATTGGGTGTAAAACTGGTAGGAAGGCCCAAAGGGTTACCAACGGTGATGGTTACCGCATCGGTGTATTGGCATCCACCAAAAAACCCTGAAACCGAGTAAGTCGTTGTCACAGCGGGTGATGCAACCACTGAAGTCCCCGCAGCGGAAGACAATCCGTAATCGGGAAACCACGTGTATCCCAAATCCTCATTGGCTCCACTCACCGTGAGTTCTACGTTCTGTCCCGGAGCAATATTTGTGGTGCAGCAAGCATCGATGGAGACGGCTGGTCCCGATAAAAACACCGAAAGATTGCATGGCGTGGATGAAGGATCGTGAGCCGTTCCAATCAAAATCAAATACGTTGTGTTTGGCAATAAATCCTCGGATTGCAAAGAAGCGCCGCCGCCTGCTTCAGAGCATGGCGAAACCGCCACATAACTCGCTACGTCACAGAGGGCTTGAGGATCAGGCTTGACCACCACACACTCAATCACATCATCAACACCATTGGTTTGGCAGGCCACACCCCCGAGATCGACATAAACAGGTCCCGTGTTTGTGATGTTGGTGTTGGTCATGAACTCAAGCACCGTGACATAAGGGGAATTCAAGCAACTGAACTCCAAGTTCTGAGCGTAATTCAAGGATACCGCCTCCGGTACGTCGCCGCATGTTGGGACCGGGTTGCTGCAGTCTTGCGCTTGGCTAATGGGCGCCAGCAACATGATGCCAAACGCAAATAGAATTCTGTGCATGGTTAGAAAACGTTTCATTCGTTCATTTCATATGTCACCAATACAGCCGCTTTTTCCACGGCTTCACCCACTCGAGCTTGCACCTCTTCAATGATTCCTGCTCGCGGAGCACGAATCACATTTTCCATCTTCATCGCCTCCAAAACCAATAGAGAGTCTCCTTCACCTACCTCGGCACCCGGAGACACCATCACTTGCAAAATCTTGCCTGGCATCGGAGATTCAACGTGCTTTTCTTGCGTTTCTGCGCCAGCCGTCATCCCCATAGACTCCAATAGCAATTGTTGTTGATTCAACACTTGCAGTGTCTGCACCACACCGTTGACGCGCACCGTGATGTTTCCCGCAGGGTCCGGCCCATCCATGCGTTCGATGCGCACATTTCGGTTGCCCATGCGCACGTCAAAAACGCCCGGGGCCAACTGTTTCCAGTCCCACGATTCTTCTGATCCAGGAGCAACTTGCTCCACTCGCCCATCGGGCCAACGAACTTCCCATTCCATGAGAGCAAGTTAGGAGGATTTTCGAGCGAACTTTGGGGGGTGTACGGGATTTACATTCACATTCCATTCTGTAGAACTGCGTGTCACTATTGTGACTTTCACTTCTCCACCAATTTGCGCACCATGGAGGCCATGGGCGAAGCGTTGGTGAAAGAGTTGGACTGGAAGATTTCGGCTGCCTCTGGAGGTGTTTCAACCCTTTATTTCGGCGGCGGAACCCCTTCCTTGTTTTCATTGGAAGCGTTAGGTAAATTGGTTGAAAGGTGCATTGCTGCCGGAGGCTCTCCTTCTGAAATCACGCTCGAAGCCAACCCCGAGGACATCACCCCTGAGCGTTTGCAGGCTTGGCTATCCATGGGAATCAATCGACTTTCTATCGGCGTTCAAACGTTTGATGACAATCGATTGCAGTGGATGAATCGGGCGCACACAGGGCAGCAAGCCATCGAGGCGATTGAAGCAGCCCATGCTGCTGGATTCAAACATTTGTCTGCCGATCTCATCTATGGCTTGCCCGATCGCTCAGCGCCTTTTTCGGAAGATCTCGAAAAGGCGTGTTCCCTCCCCGTGGACCATCTTTCGGCCTATATATTGACGGTAGAAGATCGCACCGTACTCGGAAAAAATGTACAAAAGGGACTGGAGAGCGTCGCGCCGGAGTCACTTGTGGAAGCTGAATACGCTGAACTCTGTGCACATGCCGCAAAGGCAGGATTCGATCATTATGAAGTTTCCAACTTTGCTCGACCCAATGGCTACGCTCAACACAATCAACATTATTGGACTGGATTGCCATACCTCGGAATCGGGCCTGGTGCTCACGGGTTTGATGGCAAACAACGCTCGGCCAATGTGTCGAACAATCCGGCTTACATTGCTCAGGTTTCGAAAGCAAACAAACTCGACGACATCAAGGTCGAAAGAGAAGCCTTGACCCAAAAAGACCGCTACAACGAACATTTGATGACCGGCCTGCGCACCCGGAAAGGCATCGATGCCTCTGCGTTGGAATCGTCATTCGGATACAGCCCCATTGGTGAAGACCCCGCATTGTGGAATCGGTACATCAATGATCAAACGATTCTAGCGACAGCCGACGGGCGTTTCCGCATTCATGAGGAAAAGTGGTTGATTGCTGACCGCATTGCTTCAGCTTTCTTCGTGGTCGATTGAGGCTTTTTTTCGAGCCATCCGTTTGAATCCTGCATCAGCGAAGACGGCGCCTACAATGATCACAGAACCGAGGTAAAACCATCCGCCCATTCGTTCTGAATCCCCGAAAATCACAGCGGCCAGCACGATGGCATAAATCGGTTCCATGTTGATCGCAACAGCGGTGGTGAACGGCGATAAACGCTTCATGACTTCGATGCTCATGAGAAATGCAAAGGCCGTGGCCAGAGAAGCCAGCAAAGCCAACCACAACCAATCTTCTTGTGGAATCGTCCAGAATTCCACCGCCAGTCCTCTCCCGTCTGCCAGAAACAACAGAGCCAGAACACCCGCCGCACTCAACAACTCCACGCGTGTCAAGTTGGCCGAATCATACGTGCGCACCAAAACAGAGTTGAATATCGAAAACACAGCTGCCAATGCCGCAGAAATCAAAGCCAGTCCAATGCCGCGGTAATACTGTTCAGAAGTCAGCGCAAAATCACCTTCCGATGGTCCCCATAGCAAAACCAGAAGACCCACAATAATCACTCCGCCCAAGAGAAGCTCGCGCCAATCCATTTTTCTGCGGTGCACCAATGGTTCCAAGACACTCACAAAAACAGGAGTCGTTGCCAATGTCGCCAGCGCGACGGAAACATTGCTCGCTTTGATGGAACCGAAAAAGGCAATCCAATGCGCCGCAGCTGCGCAACCGACCAAAGCCACTTTAACCCAAACTCTCCAAGGAAATCGCTCTGTTCTCCGCTTAAAAAGCAACCACATCGCCACCAAACCACCACCCAAAAAGACGCGCCAGAACACCAATCGTTCCGCTTCTAGCGAAATCAACTTGCCTAAAATTCCCGTGAATCCGAAAATCAAGACAATGAAATGCAACATGACGACGCTCTGCCGATGATTCATTCGGCAAATCTACCCGTAACTTCGTTCACTCGTTGTCACCAACCGCAAGCAAAATGAAACTTTCCGCCACAAGCTTATTTCTCCTGTGCTCCTCTTTCGCTGTAAGTCAAATTCAATTGGACAACCAGTTTGGCGACTGGACCGGAATTGATCACCTCGCCGCTTCTGCTGGCTCGCCGTTCGTGAAGACCGCAGTCACCAGCAACATGGATTGGCTGTACCTGCACATTCAGTTTGCGAATGAAGTGGGATTGGACGAAAATATCCTCCCCAATGAATATTTCTTATTGCTTGATTTGGATGATGATGCCACCACAGGCGTAAACTACGCCAGTCAAGGTTTGGGGGTGGATCTATTGCTCAACTTTGCAAGCCGACAAGCCATTCGGTACACTGGAGGATCAGGCGTTGAAAGCCTGAATGAAGTGGGTATGCGTTCGGCGCCAACGTACAGCTCCGAACAGTTTGAAATCGCTTTCAAACGAGGCATGTTGGGGGAAATAGGAGAAAACATTCGCATCATGTGGTACGATGGAGACAGCCAAACTGGTTTTCCTTCCGGCGGAATGGCACACGAGCCGAACGAAAGTTTCGCCCCTTGGATTCCAAGCCCCATCGAACGAGCGGAAGGGACACTCAACCGCGTGGCCTTCTGGAACATGAACAACCGCATGGATGAAACGCCGGCAAAAGCGGCAATGGAACGCATCCTTCAAGCCGTTTCCCCGGATATCATTGGTTTTTCTGAAGTGTCCAATGTAAGCGCCAATTATGTCCGCAACCTTCTGAACGATTGGATTCCGTTGGAAGATGGAGCGTCTTGGAATGTGGTCAAAAACAATTACGACCTGATGGTGGCCTCCAAAGGTGCCGTGCTCTCAACCCACTCATCGGTTTACCGTCAATTTCCCGTGGTGCTCGAGGCGAATTCAGCTTGGCAAGTGCCGATGCTTTTCACGAGCAGTCACCTGAAATGTTGTGGCGGGAATTCAAATGAAGCACAACGACAGTCAGAAGCAGACGAATACATGGCGTTCCTGCGTGATGCCATCAATGGTGAAGGAGGCGGTCCTGTGCTGTCGACCAACGCTCCCATTGTGTATGGCGGAGATTTGAATATGGTCGGATTGGACGACCCTATTTATACGCTTGTTACCGGGGACATCTCAGATGAAAGTGCAAACGGCCCCGACTTTTCCCCCGATTGGGACGGCTCCAGCCTAACGGAATGGCCTGTTTTGCAATCGGATCACCCGTTTGACTATACCTGGACCAGCTCTTCATTGTCTTCAGAATGGATTCCCGGAAAACTAGACTACATCATCACCTCTGATGCTACGGCAGATTACAAAGGCGGTTTTGTTTTGCGCACCGATGCTATGTCAACGGAGCGGCTATCCGCCTTGGGACTGCTCTCGGGCGACGCGTTGGACGCGTCTGACCACTTCATTGTGGTAGCTGATCTCGGTTTGGGGGATTTAATCGGCTTTCAACCCGACAGTGATTCCGATGGTATTTACGACGCAATGGACAATTGTGTGGCCGTAGCCAACACTGCTCAAGGTGACTTCAATGGAGACGGCGTGGGAGATGCGTGCAGTGATTCCGATGGAGACGGGTTGAGTGATGAGCTCGAGCTAAACATTTACAATACAAATCCTTTGGCTTCCGACACCAACCAAAATGGCATTCTCGACGGGCTCGAGCTTTGTCTATGCGAAACCAGTGGGGCTTGTCCGGGTGACATCACCAATGATTTGATCGTGAGTATCGCTGACCTTCTTGCGCTCCTTGGTCTTTTCGGAGCAACCTGTTGAAAATTGTTCAGTGTCCTCGCACCAACTTAACCGTCTTGGTGCCTGTTGGTGTTTCAATCTTTACCACGTATACACCCTCTGTCAGCGAAGAAGTATCCATTGCAAATCGCGGAGTATTCGGTGTGGCAGTTCGGACGACTTGACCTGAAAGGCTCAACACCTGCAATCCCAAGATTTCTTCGGTCGATTCGAAAATCACACGCCCATGTGTTGGGTTTGGATACACCGCTCCTGTCCAACCGAGTTCATCAACTGAAACGAGTAGCACGTCTATTTCAACCGACGTTTGATCTGAACAGTTTCCGTCAGCACTGAACGTAGTCAATTGAATGCTGTAAATACCAGACTCGCTGTAGGTGTATGCTGGATCTGACTCGTCGCTTGTGTCTCCATTTCCAAACGTCCAGTAATATCCGCTTGCCCCCGTGCTTATGTTCTCCAGCTCAATCGGTCCATCCAAGAGATTCCAAGGCGAAGTCACGGTGAACTCAGCATTCACAGGCTCAGAAATGTCTGACAGATAGCGAGGTGAAATCCGATAATAATCGAAATACGGCGCTTCAAAATCACGCTGGTCAACGATTCCACTCAATCCAAAAGTTCCAATCGGCGCTTCGCTCAGAAACAAATCTGTATTCGCATCCACGCGCATTGTATAAACCTCAGAACCCGTGGTAACGTCCACCTCAAAGCTCGGCGCGCTGTTGGTCCACTGATCAGGATTCACCAATTCGACACACTTCAATGTCACCACACGCGACTCACGTGACTCGTCAAGTGTTTGAACCAGAACAGGCTGTTCGGTAAGGAAGCCTGAACCTTCATAAATCAACGTGTCTGCGATGATTTGAGTGAGCCCTGCAAATTGGCCAATGGTGCCACGAATCCGCACACTGTCACCCGGCACCACCTGTTCGTAGCCATAATCAGACAATGGACTGAAAACATTGATTCCGTGTGTGGTATCAATCAGGGTGAACTGAAGGCCTGAAGGATAATCATTCCAACCATGGACAATTCCGCGGAGCTCACATGAGACACCAAGGCTGTCCGTTTCACCTGAAACCACATCAACGGTCCGCACTGTTGCAATGTCATAAACAGGATAAGCCAGGTCAGAAGGTTGAATGTGAACCGTCATCGTGTCAATGATCAATACTGCGTCACCCGATGTGATTTGCATCGCCAACAACACCGTCTCCTCTCCTTCCGGCTCTTCCTCATCAATCGCAGCAAACGTGAACGTTTGATTGTTCAAGGATCCAATAGGGAATGTAAACTCTGGGAGTGGGAAAACAGCTGGAAAATCATCTCCAACTGTCGCTGTACCCCCAACGACATCAACCGAAACCGTCACGTCTTGCAAGGGATACGCCACCTGCATGACGACCTCAGCGCCACCACCCTCATAGATGTAGATGTCAGAAGTAGTGAAGCCCAGTTCCATGTCGGGCGTTCCTGTGCATGTTGCGTTGTGATAACCGATGAAGTCAAAGTTGTCTTGGGGATACGCGTCCCATTGAAATTGACCAACCGACCAATCCGTGCTTCCCTGTGAGACATTGGCTTTACGTACAAGCGTGTATTCCGCCATTTCGCCAGAACCTCCGTCCACGGTCCACGGTGAGCCTGGATCTGCACCAAACTCTCCCATTTGATCAATCAGTACTCCATCATGATAAAGTGCAATGACATCATTGCCATTGAACCAAGTGATTTGGCTCACTAAATCCCCTGCGCCGAACAATTCCGGAGCGGCCAAGGCATTCATTAAAACAAATACCCCATTGGGTTCAATCGTGCCGGACAATTCCTGTGTGTTTGTCGCTTCCGTGGCGCCATTGTTCCATGTTTCCATTGTGTAACCCGTCAAGTCAATGGTCAACGGTGATGGGTTGTACAGTTCAATTGCTTTGTTGTTGCTGTTGCCCTCCACGTATTCTGAAATGAAAATTTCCTCGCAAAAAGAAGCGCTTTCACAATCCAAAATACTCACCGCCAAGTAACTCGTGCTCAAACTATCACATTCCAAGCCTTGGATGCCTGCCAATGGTGAGCCCGGCGTCAGTGTCGACCCGTCAAACCCTCCCAAAGCACTAGACCCCCACACTTGATAGCTTCCCTCTCCCAACGTTGAAAAATCATATTGCGGATAAGCTGATGTATCCTGAATAACCTGAGATTCATCCGCAATCACGAAAATGTATTCCGCCTCAATTGCTTCTGACGTGTAGCCAAATGTAATGATCGAGTTTTCCAGGCCGTTGCACCCAACGGCAGAGGGTGTGCCAGCCGCATCAGTAACTGCTCCACCATCGCAAGCCGGAGGGCTGCATGTTTCTCCCTGAATCAAGACTGAGTTGATCGTCATCGAAAGGCATCCAGAACCCGCAACCCCTTCAAGCGGCTGACCAACCGCCAAAGTAGCCGGGTCAAGTGGCGCATCGTGTGAAAAGCCAAAAACCTCGACGGCGACATCGCCCAGTCCCGCAAAATTGGCGGCAGTTCCATCGAATGAAGTCAAAATCAAGTCGGTTTCTGGGTTTATTACAACCAGCGTGAAATCAGCATCGGGAACATCTGTCGTGTGTGTAAACTGCACCAACACCAGCTCAGACGCGTCTGTGCAAACGTTCTCATCGGCCGCGTTTTGAAGTTGAATTTGCCCACCATCGCACTGCAAAACATTGGAATAGCCTGGTGTCGGCGATTGCAGCGTGTATTCAGCAGAGGCAAAAGGTGTTCCGCCGTCAGGAAGCCGCGCTAAGCTTTGATAATCTGCTAAGCCTTCTCCGCTCTCATTCAATTGGTTGGATCCTGGCGTCAACACGTCCACAAGGCCAAGGGAAGGGGGTTGGTTGTTTCCATAAACGATTGCATCCAACAAATCTTCATTGGTAACCGGCGTTCCATCGGGGAAATCCGAGGCATTTGCATCGTAAATCGCCACGGCCTCTTGGCCTACTTGTAGCCAGTTTGTTTGGTTCACCACGAAATCAGCCTGAGGCAAGTTCGGACCACCGATGAGAAAAAACCCATTTGCATTCAGCGAGTATCCCGTCAAATCGAAGGTGTTGTTCGACTGGGCGTTCGATCCATTGAATATGACAACGGTAAAACCAGCAAGGTCATCGTTTGGGTTGCCATATAGTTCAACAAACTCCATGTCATCAATGCCCGGACCTGAGGGGTCTAGTTCGTTGATGACAATTTGTGAATCTGCTGATTGAGCCACGAACATGGCGAAAAAAAGCACAGTCAGAACGCGTTGAAGATGGAGCATGTGAAACTAGGTTTTCCGGTGAGGGATGCCAAAAATACGATGATAAGGTGCGAATACGAACGCAACAACATACCGTTAAATGCTTTCGTACCTTCGTGTAGCAATGGAGAAGAGGAATTCGCTGATCAATAAGCTGGATGAATTTGTTTGGGCTTACCACCTGAACCGCCTGACCGGGGGGGCTTTAACCTCCATCGGAACCATTGTAGGTAGTGCATTGATCTTCATTGCGCTGGAACAGTTTAGCCGCTTTGGAATTGCAGGAAGAACCGTGATCTTTTGGGTGTTGGTGGGGGGTAGCGCGACGGTGCTTGCACGATGGGTGCTCTGGCCCGCTTTGGATTTATTCCGCATTCGCAAAGGCCTTTCGCATGAAGAGGCAAGCGCCATCATAGGTACGCATTTTCCGGAAATCAGCGATCGCCTTCTGAATGTACTGCAATTGCAACGGCAACTTGAATCCTCCACCGATACGGACCTTTCTTTGCTAAACGCATCGATCGATGAACGTACCGAAAAACTCCGCGCGGTACCATTCAAAAAAGCCGTCAATTGGCAAGAAAGCACGCGGCTCATGCGCTACGCCATTCCGCCTGTAGCCATTGTTGTTTTGTTATTTTCTTGGAAACCCGAGTGGGTTCAAGATCCCGCAACGCGCATTTTATCGCATCGGCAAGACTTTATTCCACCGCCACCATTTGCATTTGAGATCCTCAACGAGCGTTTGGCAGTTCCGGCAGCGCAAGCGTTCACTCTCGAAGCCAAAACTTTTGGCGAAGAATCTCCGAAGGTTGTCGTAATGGAAAGCCAAGGGCAGCGCTATCGGATGGAACGCTCAAGCTCAGGTGTTTACCGACACACGTTTCCAATTGTGAGAGAAACCATTGATTTTGAGCTCATTGCAGCAGGGGTGAGGTCACCTCGATACGAACTTGAGGTCCTTCCTGTTCCTGTCCTGCTTTCAACCGAGGTGCAACTCACCCCTCCAAAGTATACGGGTCTTCCAAGTCAAACCTTGCAAAATGTAGGCAATTTAAAAGCACCTGAAGGCACCGAGATTCGCTGGCAATTCAAAAGCAAAGACACGGAACAATTGCGCTTGGTTTTTGGCGAGGAGTTGGTCAACACAACACGAGCAGCAGCAGGGGTCTACACGGCCAGCCGGCGTGTGACAACCAGTGAAGCCTATTGGGTGGTCCCTGAAAACAAATCCGTGGGGTCTGTGGATTCCGTTCGTTATAACATTCAAGCAATTTCCGATCTACCCCCAAGAATCAAAGCCATCGAGTCCGTTGATTCCTCTGAAGTGAAAATGCGCTATTTCACGGGAGAAACCATGGATGACTTTGGGTTTAGTAAGCTTGAGTTTTCCTTCCAATTTCTCGAGTTGGGCGAGCGCCCCGAGGAACTTCTTGCTGATGAAGCCGGCAGTCCGGTTTTGGGGGCAAGCACACGCGTGTCTCTCGAAACCCCTTCTGGCAAATCCAACCGCTTCTTTTTCGAGTGGAACCTCAATGATATCGGCGTTGCTCAAGGCGATGTCCTTGAGTATTGGTTCGAAGTTTGGGACAACGATTTAATCAATGGTCCAAAGATGACTCGATCCACGAGCTATACGTTCGCTCCGCCTTCAGAGGAAGAAATCCGGGCTGAACGCGACGAAGCCAATCAAGACATTGCATCTCGCATGAGCGCCGCGCGAGAAGAAGCCGAGGCTCTCCGAAAAGAAATGGAAGAGGTGCAGCGCCAGTTGGGAGAGGATGATGAGTTTGACTGGAAAGATGAACGGGCATTGGATGAACTCGTGAAACGTCAAGAATCCTTGAAAAACGCCCTGGAAGAGCTCCAAAAAGCAAACCAGGAAAAAGACAATCGGGCGAATGAGTTTTCACCTGAAGAAGAACGAATCATTGAAAAGCAAGAACAGCTTCAAGAACTCATCGAACAAGTGATGAACGAGGAGCTCAGGGCGATGTACGATGAGATGCAAAAACTCATGGATCAGATGAATCCAGAGATGATGGAAGAGATGCAAGAGCAACTTGAGTCCATGGAAGTGGATCAAGAATCCTTGGAAAAAGAACTCGATCGAGCGCTCGAACAATTCATACAACTCGAATATGAGGTGAACATGCAAGAGGCCATCGATGACCTGAAAGCACTTGCTGAAAAGCAAGAGGAGTTGGCAGATCAAACAAAAGATCAAACCTCACCAAACGACAGCCTTGCTGCTCAACAAGATTCGCTCAATCAAGCCTTCGAAGAACTACAAGAACGACTTGATGAGCTGGATCAAGCAAATGAAGAACTCGAAAACCCAAACCCAACGATGGAGCGCTCGGATGAAAACGAGTCGATCGAAGAAAAAATGGACGATAGTTCAGATCAAATAAAACAAGATAAAAACAAGAAAGCCAGCCAAAATCAGAAAGACGCAGCAGAGGAGATGAAACAAATGGCTGAGCAAATGGAAACCATGATGCAACAGGCTGAAGAAGAGTCCATGGAAGAAGACATGGAAGCTTTGCGGGCGTTGCTTGAAAACATCATTCAGTTGTCATTTGATGAAGAAGACATCATGGCTTCATTGGGCCAAATCAATGAGGACGATCCGCTCTACATAACGAATGGGCAAACCCAACGAAAACTGAAGGATGACGCACAAATGGTGGAGGACTCCCTCTTTGCCCTCAGCCTTCGTATTCCGCAATTGGCCCCTGCTGTGAACCGCGAAATAGGCCTCATCAACCACCACATGGAAAAGGCCTTGTCTGGGTTCGGAGACCGAGAAACCGGCGAAATCACTGCAAACCAGCAGTACGTAATGACCAGTTTCAACAACCTCGCTTTGATGCTCGATGATGCGCTTCAACAAATGCAGCAGTCCATGTCAGAGTCCAAGCCAGGAACGGGTAATTGTGAAAAGCCAGGAGGAAACGGAAAACCCAAGCCATCACCAAGCGCAGGTGACATGAAAAAAATGCAGCAATCGCTTGGCGAAAAACTCGAGAAAATGAAAGAGGCCATGGGCAAGGGAGCCAACGCTGGAAGTTCAGGAAAAGATCAACGTCAATTGAGCAAGGAATTGGCACAAATGGCCGCACAGCAGGCGGCCCTGCGTCAAATGGCAGATAAAAAAGCTCAGGAACTCAACGCCGATGGCTCGGGAGACGGAAAACAGATGGGAGACATTGCCAAAGAAATGGAGGAGCTCGAACGAGATTTGGTCAATCGCGATGTCTCCATCGAGACCATTGAACGTCAGCAAGAGCTCATGGTTCGATTGCTTGAAGCCGAAAATGCAGAAATGACAAGGGGGGAGGATAACAAACGAAAGTCCAAAGTTGGGAAGCAAAACCTTGCCGAGCAGCCACCTGCGCTGGAAGAATACTTGAAACAAAAGAGCCAAGAAGTTGAATGGTTACGAACAATTCCACTTGAATTGGATCCGTATTATCGTGACCGAGTCAACGATTATTTCAATAATTTGGACCTCAAGAAACCGGACACGCAATGAACCGGTTTGAAGATTAGGAATCATGATTCAAACGATGCAAAGACTTCAATTCGCCTCAAAGCCGGAAAACATCGCCATCATCGAGCGATTGATTGATGAAATCCGAGATAATTTCGCGTTCAATGACGATTGTTACGGCGACGTCTTGATCGCCATGACTGAAGCCGTGAACAACGCCATTGTTCATGGCAACCGACTCGACACAGATAAAGAAGTGCTTGTTGAATATGAAATTCAGCAGAAAAATCTTTTCTTCAAAATCACTGATCAGGGTGCGGGGTTCGATTTCGAAAACGTTCCTGACCCCACATCTCCCGAGAATTTGGAGAAGCCCAATGGCAGGGGAGTCTTTTTGATGCGCCAACTTGCGGATCAGTGCTCTTTTGAAGATGATGGGCGTGAGGTTGAGTTGTTGTTCGAGGGCGTATTCAACGCTGCGTAAATCCTCCTCCTTTGGCATTACACTTTCACAATGCCGATCATGGCTTTCGGTGCCCTCAACGCCGTTCTATCCGGAAATGGGTGCACCACCTTGTCCACGAGCACGATCGAAGCGCTGGAGAACTATCCGTCATTTTTTGCACTGACGAATACCTGCTCCAAATGAATCGAGATCATCTGAAACACGATTACTACACGGACATTATCACCTTTGATTATTCCGAAGGAAAAGAAATAAGCGGAGACCTTTTTGTCTCAATCGACCGAGTCCGCGACAACGCAAAGACATCTAATCTGCTCTTTTTCAATGAGTTGCTTCGTGTTATTGCCCATGGGCATTTGCATCTTATCGGCTTTAACGACAAACGAAAGCAAGAGCAACAAGAGATGCGCGCCCAAGAAGATCGATGGATCGCTTCCTTCCCAAAATCCATCTCATGATTCACAACGAATACGACGTCATCGTGGTAGGCGCCGGGCACGCCGGCAATGAAGCTGCAGCCGCGGCTGCTAATCTTGGCGCCAACACCTTGCTCATCACCATGAATATGGGGGTCATTGGTCAAATGTCCTGCAACCCTGCAATGGGTGGAATCGCAAAGGGACAAATCATAAGAGAAATTGATGCCCTTGGAGGTTATTCCGGAATTGTCAGCGACCACAGCGCTATCCAATTCCGAATGCTGAATCGTTCCAAGGGTCCTGCCATGTGGTCGCCACGAACTCAAAATGACCGCATGAGGTTTGCAGAGAAGTGGCGCCTCATGCTCGAAGCCACTGACCGCCTCGACTTCTGGCAAGATGCCGTCATTGAGCTCATCATCGAAAATGGCGCTTGTGTTGGGGTCAAAACCCAACTAGGAGCAACCATTCGTTCCAAATCTGTGGTGGTCACCGCCGGGACCTTCCTCAACGGATTGATGCACATTGGCGAGAAACAATTTGGCGGGGGCAGAGCGGGAGAAAAAGCCATTCGAGGCATTACGGAACAGTTGGTGGAAGAAGGTTTTTCGGCAGACCGAATGAAAACAGGTACGCCGCCGCGTGTCGATGGCAGGAGCATCAATTACTCCGTGCTGGAGGAACAGAAAGGCGATGAGGATCCCCGTCGTTTCTCCTTTTCCGACACACCGCAACTCCAACAACAACGTAGTTGTCATATCGCCTACACCAACACCGCTGTTCATGACATGTTGCGGGAAGGGTTTGATCGATCTCCCATGTTCAACGGCAGAATTCAAGGTCTTGGGCCTCGTTACTGCCCCAGCATAGAAGATAAAATTGAGCGTTTCCATACCAAGGATTCACATCAACTCTTTGTAGAACCTGAGGGGTGGGAAACCGTTGAGGTTTACGTCAATGGGTTCAGCACCAGCTTGCCAGAAGACATCCAAGTGCGCGCCCTTCGTGGTGTTCCAGGTTTTCAAAAAGTCAAGTTCTTCAGGCCCGGTTATGCGGTGGAATATGACTTCTTCCACCCTACGCAACTGAAGCATAGCCTCGAAACAAAAAACATTCAACACCTCTATTTTGCCGGTCAAATCAACGGAACAACAGGTTACGAAGAAGCGGCTGCGCAAGGAATAATGGCTGGCATAAACGCCGCACGTTCCACGTGGAACAAGGATGCGTTGGTGTTGAAACGAAATGAAGCCTACATCGGTGTCTTAATTGATGATCTGGTCACGAAAGGGACGAAAGAACCTTACCGCATGTTCACATCACGCGCCGAATACAGAATCCTTCTTCGGCAAGACAATGCTGATCAACGCCTCACCCCTATATCACATTCATTAGGCCTCGCCAGTGATGAGCGCATCAAAAAGCTTAACAAAAACTAGGGAAACTCAA
>Ga0206677_10002826_pt1 | contig 14972 bp, 23 predicted proteins | sample M130m12015metaG_FD_155475 | JGI IMG/M metagenome (GOLD analysis project Ga0206677, IMG submission 155475) | Ammonia-oxidizing marine archaeal communities from Monterey Bay, California, United States - M1 30m 12015 | ecosystem: Environmental > Aquatic > Marine > Intertidal zone | place: USA... | reverse complement strand
AGCAGAAAAACAAGATGCTTGTTATCACAAAGTTAAATCCAGATACAAAGTATGGCCCAGTGCATACGCCAGTGGTGCCTTAGTTAAGTGCCGTAAAGTAGGTGCTAAGAATTGGGGCAACAGTTCCAAGAAGAAAAAATCCAAAAAGAAATAAAATGTTTATCAGAGAGATTGTATCAGAAACCGTCACTCAGGAAAACCTACGAGCATGGTTTGGCAAAGGCAAGAAAGGTGGTGCTGGAGGCGGAGGCTGGGATAGATACAATACAAAAGGCGAACGAATAGGCAAATGTGGGGACAGTAAAAAAGGCGAAGGTAAGCCTAAGTGTCTAAGCAAAAGCAGAGCCGCAAGTTTAAGGGCCAAAGGTGGTAAAAAAGCCATTGGTGCCGCTGTTAGTAAGAAACGTAGAAACGACCCTAACAAAAATCGCAAGGGTAAGGCTAAGAATGTTAGCAATACTACTCGCAAAACCAAAAAGAAATAGGAGGTCAATATGGACTATCTAAATAATGCAAAGGATTGGGTTAAAGACAGAATCGCCGAGAGAACATCTCTTGACGGTGTGGCTCTAATTGCAATCTGTGGTAGCATAATACTATTTGGTGGCATAGTAAAATTAGCCGCTTGGGTAGGATTAGGTTACGGAATATACACACTAGTCAAAAAAGAAGACTAACACCTAAATTGATTGGTTCATATGGATTATATAATAAATAGTCCATATGACTACCAACTTAACCCTCAAACATTTCAAAAATGTTTTTTCTCAAGAACATTGTAATACTATATTAGATTACATAAACTCTATTCCCAAAGATAATATTGAAAACATACACAATGAATATGGCGAAGTACCTAATGAGCAATGGTATGGTATCAATGTTATACCAAATAGACTTAGATTTGATCGAAATAAATTTAGTTTTATAGCAGATTCAATTAATAATAATACTCCTTATAATTATGATGACTGGGCCTTAGATATGGTTTATGTGAACTCGTATTATCAGGGTGACGTATGTGATAGACATATTGATTTAAACACTGAGTACAGACAGGAATTACTTAAAGAAGGAAAAGATCTTTATACTGCAATTATACTTTTAAATAATGATTTTGAGGGAGGTACACTCAAGGCAGGTAATAGAGATATGCCTTTAGATTTAGGTTTAGGTGATATGGTTGTAATAAACGGGTTTACAACATCACATCTGGTTACAGAAATTACAAAAGGAGAACGACATACTCTGGTAATTTGGGGCAAAAGTGTTTAATTAGATAAATACTGCTTTAATTAGGAGTAAAAATGCCAGTAAAATTTAAACCAAGTCAAACAACTCTCGTAAAAGGTAAAGGGAGAGTAACACAAAATTTCTTCATTAAAAACATATCTAAAGAAGAACTAATAGATTATATCAATAAAGGTCAAAAGCCTAAAATCAAACAAAAATGCATGAACGAGCTAACCAGACGTGGCATTGAAATCGTATGGAAAACTCCTAGCGAAGACTAAAAAAGTGATAAATAGTTTACATGAAATTAGTAAACTTCTTCGAACATAGCAAACCCGGATCAGGCTTTCAGGAGCCTAGTGAGTCAGGCTGTTTAGGCAAACAGATCAAAAAAGGCAAAGCCAAAAAAACAGAATCTAAACTTAACGAATATAAGTATTATATGGTAAAAGGTCCTAAAGGGTTTAAAGAAAAAATACTTGCAGGTAGTGAAAGTGATGCTAAAACCAAAGCAAGACATTTAGCATACCGTCAAGGTAAAGCAAGTGTTGGTGCAAGTAGATTTAGTGGATCATCAGATAGCGACTTTGAAATTATGGAAAGTAATTTAAGAGAAGATATTGACTTATCAGACAAAATGATAGGTCAGCCAGACGATTATTTCGACGAAGAAGAAAGAAAAGAAGCATACGCAGATCTTAAAGACGCAATGGATGACTGCAGAAGAGATTATGAAAAATCAGATGTTATGCAAGGTGTATGTCCTAATTGTTCAGGTACAGGTTATCAGGATGCAGAGTATCCAGACTATGATGATGACGGAGAAGAGATAGAAGACTCTGCTTACGAATGTGATGGCTGGGGCATGTTTGGTTGCGATGACGGTGAGATGATGGGCGCCAGTTGGTGTGATATTGTTAAACACGATGAACGTAATGCAGAAAGAAAAAAAGCACAAGACAATTATCCTGGTGATGAAGAAGTCATTAATCAAATAGCAAGAGCTGTTAAACAAATGGACGATCCCAGACAGATGTTCCAATACATGCAGGCAGATTATCCATTCATGGGTAGAGCTCAAAGAAGTGACCTGATTGCTAAAGGTATGAAAAAAGCAGGACTTACAAGTGAGAGTCTAAACGAAGGCGAAGAAAGAAGTATTATTTCTAATGCATGTGTAGAAAAATTAGTAGATGAGTTTGGTGGAAGAGAACATCAATTTGAAAACAAAGACGATTTTGAATATGCAATATACCAAGAACTAGAAGACCTAGATGTGGAAGATTGTGTAGATCCAGATATGGAAGTTGGCGGACAACGTATAGGCGACTTTGCAAGTGGTAGAGTAATTGATTGTTGCAGTAGCGGTGATATTATATATGATGTTATGCAAAATATGGATTTAGAACAGATAGGTGAAGGCAGAATAGAAGATACATTTGGAACTAAAACAATTGATAAACATGACAAGCCAGAAAAAGATAAAAAGAAAAAAGACGAAGACATAGATCTTATTAAAAAATTATCTGGTATTAAAACAGAAGGACGTCCTTTTCAAAATTTAGACCTTGCTGATATAGTAAAACTTCCTAATGGCAAAGAATATGTATTTAAACCTGAAAAGGGAATGTTTGTGGGAACTGATGGAACTTACCCGGGCGGTCCAGAAGAGGTAGATCCTAGTAGTAGAGCACATAGAGAATTAATCCGTTTGAGAAAAAACCAAGCCGCTAGATTAAAAGGTGTTAAAGAAGATGCAGACGGCGATGCTTCAGAAGTAGCAGTATCTAAAATGATTGCTAAAGCATTAGGAGATGAGAATCGCTGGACAGAAATGTCAGCCGCAGAACTATATGCTGAACTAGAAAGTGAAAACACTGATATGGCAGACATTGTTAAAGATGTTGCTAAAATGATATATGGTGTTAGACTAGCAGAAAACAAAACAAAATATCATGATTCCAGTGAGTGTAGTTGTAAATGTGGTAAGCCAGTTTGTGGTGCATGTGGTAGACCACATCGTCCAGAAGACATCAAAGAAGGTGAAGGCGATTTTTACAACAAACTGATGAACCTGATGCATGATGAAGAAGCATACGCAAAAGCATGTGGTTTATCAGATGAACAACTAGATCAAGAAATGAGTGAGATTGCTAGAGACCGTGGTTTACACATGGACGATGACAGAGAAGCAATTATCATGAAACATGCTGAAGACAAAGAAGAAGAAAAAAATAAAAAAGTTAAAGAAGAAATTACATTAGAAGACACCCAAGACTTCCACGAAGAGTTTGGTATACTAGGTTTTAGTATAGACGAAAGTGATATGTTTGAAGCAGAGTACCAAGGCCGTAAAGTAAAACTAAACAAACCTATGCGTGGCGATGTTAAAAAGTTTAAAGTTTATGTAAAAGATCCTAAAACAGGAAACGTTAAAAAAGTAAACTTTGGACACGGTGGTACATCAGCAAAACGTAAAACAATGCGTATCAGAAAGAGCAACCCTAAAGCCAGAAAGAGTTTTAGAGCAAGACATAATTGTGATAATCCAGGTCCTAAGACCAAAGCACGTTACTGGTCTTGCCGTAAGTGGTAAAACATAAATGAAAAAGGTTGTTATATATCCAGGTAGATTTCAGCCCATGCTATCACATCATGTGAAAGTATATGACTTCCTAAAGCAGACATTTCCAGATCACGAAGTATATATTGGAACATCAGACATAGTCAAAGAAGGTTCTCCCTTTAATTACAAAGAAAAACAAATGATTGCTCAGGCACAGGGCATAGACCCTAATAAGGTGTTAAAGGCTAATCAGCCTTATGTACATACATTCTATGAACAACTAGATCATCAGAATACTGTAGTAATATTTGCAGTAGGCGAAAAAGACATGGGAACACGTTTTGCTATGAACAATGTAGACCCTCAAACAGGGTTAGATATGAAAGTCAGACCTAATAAAGAGACTGGAGAATTTGACGCAAAGTACTATCAAATGATAAATACTATGACAGACAACCCACAAACAATGGATAAAAGAGGTTACTTGTTTGAAGTGCCTAACCAGAAAGATGTTGAGGGTGAAGTTGAAAGTGCAAGTGCATTTAGAAATGCTTTAAAAAATAGTCCAGACAAAGAGTCGGCTAAAGAAGTATTTGAAAAACAATTTAAAGAATATAGCGAGGCGATATTTAATCTCGTATATAACAATATAGTAGGTGAAAAAATGAGCGAAGATTTAAACATTTTAAAACAATTAGCAGGACTTAATGTTGATGAGTCAGCACCTGTAGAATTTGAATCAAACGTAGAAGTAAACGATATTGAATTTACACCACCAAGCAAAAGTTCTTCATTCCATAGTATAGCAAACAGATTCCCTCAGGGTGCAGATGTTAATGATATGGATGTTAAAAGAGAAGAGTTTATAAATGCTTTAGTAAGATCACCTGCTAACCTGTTATCAGAAATAAACGAAAGAATTTCCCCAGCAGACGAAAATGGTTTAGCCGCAAGTGAAAAATTAAATAAAATTATAAGCATTGTAGAAAAAGATGGTAAAAACTTAACAGATTTAGATGACGACGATAAATCATTTGCAATCAAACTTGTTAAAAAAGCAATTAAAGAAATGGAATTAAATGCTGGTGATGATTCAGAAGAATATGATAAAGAAGAGCCAGCAGAAGAAAGTTTAGACTTATCTGATATCAGATCAGACTACGGCATTGATGAAGTTGAAGAAGGAAGAATGTCAGACATTCATCAAGCCGCAAACGAGATGGATAAAGAAGAGTTTGCTAAGGAACATCCAGAGTTTGCAGATGATTGGGAAGAAATGCAAAATGACGATGATGCTGAAGACGAGCCTAGAGACGATGGTACGCCAGCATACAAAAAATATATCGGTAAACATAAGCATGAAGAAAGTTTTAAAGAAAGCAGTGAAGATTCAGGCGAAGGTTCTATATCAGATATGTCAGATGAAGAGCTTATGGATTACGTAGGACAAAAAGAAGAAGATATAGTTGACGATATTCAACAACATATTGCTCCTGACTTCCTACATAAAGATAATTACGAAGAAATGTTTATGCTTTATAGAGAAGAAGTATTAGAACCAGCCGCAAATGATAAGAGTCAGGAAATGGCAATGGATCAGATGCCAGATGAAATGGAAGCAGAAGAATCTATTGACAATACAGCAAATATGGCTTTAGAAGCCGCAATGGAAGAACTTAAAAAACTAGCAGGTTTAGAAGAAGGCGAATGTCCAAAATGTGGTAATAAAAACCAGAAACTGATGGCTTGTTCATCATGTGGCTGTAGTTAAACCGCAATAGTAAAAAATACTCATACTTTAAAACTAAATAGTTGTATATGCTACCTATATACGACAAATTTCTGGCTGTTGACGAAGTCATAGAACACAAGACCTGTTTCGGGCATTTAAAATCATATAATAACAGCATGGGTATAATACCCATAGATTTACAAGTAGACTTTACAGAAGATCCTGGTAAACCCTGTCTAATATTTTTCTATGCAGGCAATCAACGAAAAGACTTTGCACAAGATAGTTTAATTGCTGATGTAGTAACAGCATATCATAGCAATAAACATAATATACTAGTACTAGATACAATAATAGAAGATTTTATAAATGCACCTTTCCTAGGTTGTCTAGATAAACTAATACAAAAAGGTATAGATCTAAATAGAGTAAAGTTAGTCACTTCTGCTAACCCAAATTGGCTTTTTAAACACATGTTTTTGAGAGGTGATTTTGTTATAAAACATATGAAGCCTGAAAATGCAGAAATGCTTGATGACTTAGAAGTGATATCGTATGATGGATTCAGTACCAGTTTTATTACACATATGGCTTCAGTAAACATTGAGTTACCTGAAATAGGCCCTAGGGAAATTACAAAGAGATTTAGTTTACTGCAAAAAAATTCCAGATACTGCAGGAAAATAGTCCATGCATTCTTTGTGCATAATAAGTTACACGAAAATAATGTATACTCCTGGCACAACGAAGGTATGGATAATAATTGGGGAGAGTGGGAAGAAAAAGCATTAGAGTTTTTTGATATACCAGTTGACTTTGAAACATACCGTACTCCTATATATTTTGATGATGTAATGGCTACAGACGAATGGTGTATAGAAGATGAGATACAACATTGTGCATTTAATACCTACGTAGAAACATCAGCACCAAGAGATGAGCCCTTTGCATTTTGGGGAGAAACTAGACATCACACTGGCGGAAATTTTGGTGAAGACAAGATGTATTTCCTTACAGAAAAATCATATAAAAGTTTTTGGTATGGATTGCCTTATATACACATTTCATATCCCTTAGAAGATATTTTTCACAAGTTAGGATATAAAACGTTTAAAAACTTATTTGATTACGAGAGAGTAGAAGAAGTAAACCATTATCATTATTTAGAAAACGATTTTAGACTACTTAAAGTAATTAAAGATACAAGTATAGATGAATTGAATAGTATGTTAAATACCCCAGAAATTTATTCTGATCTTAGGCATAACAGAAAAATGCTATTAAGATTACTACCATTACAAAAATTAAGAGCAGATTTAGATAAATACTAACATGAACGAAATAGATAGATTACAAAAATTAGCAGGAATAGTAAACGAAGACGGCGAGCCAGGTGTTGATTATAAATCAGACACAGGTGAAGGTGACGTTGAAAAACAAGCAGTTGGTCATATAGATAACGAAAGAGGTATGATAATGAAAAATTTATACCTTATAGGTAAAGCATCTATAGATATGCATCAAATGTTAAAAGAGTTACCAGATTCAGACTTCCCACATTGGTGGCAATCAAAAATAGTAAAAGCACAAAATTACCTAGATGGTGCTAGAAACTATTTAGATGCAGAATTAAATTCACCTAGAGGGGATATGCCAGAAGAGCCAGAGACAGTTGACGTTGAAGATCCTTCAGGCGTTAGTTAATATCCTTAATTAACTCTGTAGCCATTTCAGGCCAAAACTTTCCAGCTCTTGGGCCACCATTGCCCTTACCATCTGATTCTCCAGGTATCTTAATCCATAAGTAAGCATCACATTTATTCTCTCCTGTATCACATGTAGGATACTCTCCTACTGTTCTACCAGGCGGATTGCACCAATCGTTTCCATGAGGTCCTTGGCCATTTCTGCTAGTATCCACTACAAAATTCCAATTTTCGTTATACTCGCATACTTTTAAGGCCCATTTAATGCTCTCTTCTGTGCTTCTATAGTTACTTACATTAACACTAAACCCTCTTATATTGCTATTAGATACACTGGATATAAGCTCTGATGCTTGTTCTGGGCTTAACCAGTTACTGTGTCCTATGTCTACATATACTAATGCATCACTTTCTTCTGTGAGTACATTAATGCCTTCCTTCATTAAATTTATGCGATACTGAGCTTCTACGGGCGTCATCAGAGTAGTATGTGGCAATGCATCAGGTTCATATATTACTATAGGCTTTTGCCCTGCTATTCCATTACAAAATTCCTGTAAAAATATTAAGTATTCTGAAGCATCAGAGGCTCCTCCTTTGCTATATTGACCTATGTCTCTATTAGGTAAATTATATAGTACAAAATAAGGTAACCCTGGCAGAGTTCGTTTTAAAAGTCTTTTTATACTTTTATCCAGATTTTTATTTGCGTTTTTATTCTTTTTAGCACCATACCAAAATGCTACAGGTTGCCTGAATATCTTTGCTACTTCTGGATGGGTAATTCTGTGATCTTTGACTCTGTCAAAATCATTTACCCAAAAAGGATAATTGATCATATTCTAACTTTGCGTTGAATTTCTTTTAGATATTTTTCTCGTTTTTTCATTGCTCTCTGCAACTTAAATTCGCTTACTTTATTTATAAACAAATCACCCTGCAAGTGTTCGTATTCATGTTGAAAACATCTGGCATCCATTCCCTCTAACCAACCTTCAACTTCTGTTACGCCATCATACAATGTATAACTAACTTTAACTTTTTCTGGTCTGGAAATGTGAACAAACAATAATGGAAATGTTAAACAACCTTCTTCCATTAAGACTGTTTCTTCACTATACTCTAGTATTTTAGGATTATATACTCCTACATCTCCTGAGTCTTGCAACCTCATTACAAACATATTGTAACTACTGCCTATCTGATTACTTGCTAAACCTATGCCAACTCTTTTATGCATAAGTTCAAACATATCAACCTCTCTTTTAGACCAATCTACATCATCAGGTGCTGAAAAAGGATCTATATTCGCAGGTTTATGTAAAGCAGGATGTTTAGGTTCTACTAATTTACATAACCATTTGTCTGAAGGTTCTAACATAATAGTATTTATTATCTACCTTGGCCTTTGTATTTTTTATGTGAGCGTTTTTTATGTTTATTCATTGTAGACATTCCTACTTTAACACGTCTACCTCTACCACCATTGCCTTGTGATGTACATTTTCTTGTAGGAGTGATTGAACTCCCTTGTTTTTTATATATTGCCATTTACTTTCCAAAATTTATCTACTAATTTATCTTCTAATAAGTATGCTTCTTTTTCCCAAGGTTGTCTACTATATGGCACATTACTACAATCTAAACGTTTCCATTTATTTAGACTAGGATGTAACTCGCCTTTTATAAACTGCTTGGCATGTACTAGTTCATGTGCAAGGTTTAACATTATCTCTTGTAAAGTAAATGTCTTATCTCCACTGCCACGTGCTAGTTCTATTTCCGCACTATTCTTATCACCAAAACACAATGCATAATGATTATTATCACATCGTGTTACCACACGAACATCTATATCTATATCTCTTCTGAGTCTAGGCATAAGGTGTTCTAGAGTATCAAATATAAAAGTTTCTACTTGCTTTCTTTTTGCAATTCGGCCTGTTATACTAATATTCATTATTATATATAATACACTAATTTGCTATTTTGTCAACAAATGATTCATTTTCTATAAAAAGATCTTTGTTGTTTGGCTTCATTGGATCATCCTTATCCCATCGTTGGCTTTTAAGTAGCATAAAATGTATATTATATCTTTTTGCTAATAGACGTGCTTCTTCTATTTGGTGTTCATTAAAACTAAAGGGTATCCATTGCCATGCAACTCTATGTCCTAATTTTGCTCCTAACTTCATTGCTTTAAAAACACTATCCCAATCTTGATTTATTCTATATAGTTTACTTGTATCTTTTAAGCCATCAACACCAAATACTGTAATATCTTTTTTATCTATTGCATCGTAATACTCATTCCACCAACTTATTTTTTTACCACTACCATTTGTATTAACACTTAAAACTTCGCTATTTTCTGATAGATACTTAAATATTTCTAAAGCCTGAGGATGATAAATTGGATCTCCATAATTGCCGCAACATAATATTGTTTCTAGTTTAGTTTCGCCTAAAAGGTTCTTAATTGCATCTAATGGCAAATCTGTGTTAGGGTCGTACATTCCTTTATTTGTTGTTCTGTAACACTTAGGGCACTTTAAAGTACATCTTTTAGTTATTTCTAGATGCATTCTACTAGGTGTTATGTATTCATATAACACTTTTATAGCCTTTCATTTTCGCCGTCAAACTTAGATGCTAAGTTAAGTACACAATGTACCTTACATACATGATCTATATTGTCTATATCTTTTTTAATTAACTCTTTTAACCAAGTATTAGTGTTTTTTACTGCCTCATCTAAAGTTACTTTTAATAAGTTAAACTCATCTTTATCAAAAGTCTCATCTTTAAAAGGCCTCCAACAGCAGGGTCTAAAGTATCCGTCTGCAGATACATAAGCAAGTTTACCATCGTTTGCACACTTTGGTGTAAATTTCATACAGTTATTTATAAGAATTAATGGTACCCTGTAGGAGAATCGAACTCCTGTTGCCGAGATGAAAACCCGGTGTCCTAACCACTAGACGAACAGGGCATAAACTGGAGGGATGGTTCACACTTTACACTCATGTCGTGTATTTAAAATGTGGACTGGTGTTGCTTCGTGAACCTGTCCCTTACCCGAGGCTATTAACCCCCTATTGATAAATAGGTATGAGGAGCGGTACACTTTGGGACTTTACTATGGAGTGGTTGTTTTGCGACACTTTTCACTATTTTTGCCATACCCAGTTTACGAAATACCACACGGGCTCCTCAAAACTTGTTATTAAATTCTGCCTTAAGTTTCTTTTCTTTAAGTTCCTTAAAGTATACATCTAAGTCTTCTATTTCAAGTAACTTTTTTAATGCATCATGTGGTCTAATATTTTCATATCTAGCCACTGCTGTTGCAATTCCTAATAGTTCGAATCGACCAACATTATGACGATTACAAACTGCTTGTACATCTACTTGTTCAATTACTTCTTTATCTTGTTCTTTATTATAAGGCATATTTTTTTATTTCGTTAGTATAACATAAAGTAATTGGTTGTCAACTACTAAAGTTAGAGTTTGGATTATGGGTCTTACCCGTTATTTTCTTCCACCATTTACCCAATTGGGCTCCCCAGGTTTCAGATTCGTATTTTGCTTTTAGATTAATATAGTCTTGGTCTATTGCAGGAAGTATAATTTCTTCTCCTGCCTTTCCTGACGTTTCTTCATAGGTGCTATCTCTGTTAAATGTAATTTGTTTACCACCATGATTGTAATGTATAATCATCATTCCGTCTCGGGCTTCTAAGGCAGATAATTTTTCATAATAATCTATTGTAGCAAAATCTTCTGCTATGGCGTTTATTTTATCTGTATATTGGCCCACGTGTTTATTTATTACGTTACCGCTTTAATTATTTCTACAAACACTTTACCGTATTTTGCAAACCAGCCCTGCTCTTCTGCCAATGCAATGCCATAATTATTTGCAATCATAATTGCTGTTTCAGTATCTAAAAATGCACTACCCACTAAGACAAAACCTGCACTAGAAACTAGCAAAAACATATGATCGTTACATCTAAAACTATGTATCATAATCATTAGTGTTCCAACAAACAAAAGCATATAAGCCGTTAATTCCATATGAGGGTTTATTCCTATACCTAAAGCCATTGTCATACCAATGAATAAAAAGGCACTTCCAGTAATTTTTAATGTACCCTGAACAAAATTGCTTATTTGTTTCTTTTGTTTGTTAGTCATTATATTTTCTCACCTAGTTCAAAACCTCTAAAAGTCTTGAACCTTGGGAACCTAAGGCTCCAAGTGTCTTCAGCATCTTGTGATTGTGTTGCCGCATCAGCTCTAATCTCTACAAGTTGACCAATAACACTATCTTGTGCCGCCCAAACATCCTTACGCATGTCATCAGTTAGTCCACTACCAACGTTTACATGGAAGAACTTGCCGTCATCTTCACCTTCAACTACAAGAGCACCTAACATGCCTTCGTTTTTGCCTGTGCCTTCTTCTAATGCAATAACTTTAAGTGTTACTTCAATAAAAGGTTTTACCTTTAACCAGGCATGAGAACGTTTACACTTATAACCTTCGCTTATAGGCTTAATCATAAGTCCTTCATAACCTTCTGCTAATGCAGTTTTGTTTAGTTTATCAAACTCTGCTTTGCCTTCTTCAGTATCAAAGTTTACACTATATGCATCAACAATTCTGATGCTGTCAGGTAGTAGGTTAGCATGGTCTAATTCAATAAGTCTGCCTCTTCTGTCTTCAGCAGTCATTGGTGTGTAACCTGCATTAAATTCTGCAAGTGTAAGCATGTCAAATACAGCCAAGTAGGCGTCTTCAGTTTGAGCACCAGTTTTTCTGTGTACTTGCTTCATAAGAGTTTGGAAATCGTCACTCATTACTTCGCCATCAAATACAAGTCCTTCAAACTCTGGTTTACCTAAAGCCTCCTCAATGTGGGGGAAGTTAGGAAGTATTTTACCATTACGCGAATATAGTGTAGCACTACCATTTTGCACAATAGCAATAACTCTTACACCATCGTACTTGTATTCAACCATACACTCGCCTTTAATCTTTTTAGGATGTTTTGCTCCGTCATGTGCCAACATACAACCAAATACTGGAATAATATCCTTTTTAACAGCATTAAATGTTTTAACACTTGTACCACATCTAAAGTCTTTAATAAGGATTCGTCTGTACCAATCGTTCCATTGCTCATTAGTAGCAGTATCACACAATTCTTGTATTGCATCACGAGCCGCATGTCCTGTTAGATGCCTATTTACTAATTTGTCAGCAACCTCATAAAAAGATGTACTGCTAATACCACTGCCATCAGTTTCACTAAAAGGTACTTGTTGTACACCAAAAGTTACAAGAGGGTCAAGTGCATACTTGGCACCCATAACAAATTCTTCGTTATCAATATAATCAGCAACAACAGACTCTTTAAAAAGTCTGCTGTTATCAGATTCTAATTTTTGTATAATATTCCAAGGATTCATTATACGTTCCTAATAATGTTTTCGTTAGCATAGTCAAGGATGTTACCTTTTTCATCTCTACCAGGAGATGTTGAAGCATGTATAATGCTGTCAAAATCCCTAACGTTGATACCAGTCCTGTTAAAAACACTATCAATTACTCTGTCTCTCATCACTTTCATGTGAGGAACATTAATACTTACTGGGTATTCTGAACCTTCTGGATGATCTATGTTTTCTTCATGTGCATACCACATTTCTTCTAAACTAGTAAGTTGGATATTTACTGATTTTCCATCTTCTTCGTTTGCATTGTAGCAAGTTAAACTACCAATATGATATCCTGGTATAGATACAATTTTGTCCTTGCTTTGGTTTGTTGTGTTTAAGTTTGTCATATTAATTACTCCCGTTTATTTAATATACATATAGTATAGCATTTTTAACGATATTGTCAAGCCTTTTCCTTTAATTTTATTGTGCTATAATTGTTTCAGAAGTACCGTCGGTATGCACTTTGATGTATTTCTTACCAAGTTTGTGTCCTTCTTTATTAATAGTTTCCCAACCATTTCGCTCATATCCGATATCACTTTTAGTATATCGCATAGTTAAGTAGTCCAATTTAAATGCTTCACGTCCTAACCAAGGTAAAAAACTCCAGACATTGTAGTCACCATTTGCTCTAACTTCAAGTAACTCATCCTCAACTACAATTACATAGTCGCTCATGGCATTTGTGGACTTAAATTTCTTCTGGCCATAATACTCTTCTCTCATAGACCTCATCTTTAGTCCTGTAGACTTCAATCCTTCTATGATTTGCTCTGTATTAAAACCAGGTACTTTTAATTGCTTATGAAATTTCATTATACCGCCTCCACTTTTGCATTTTCAACTTCTTGTTTAAGTTGCTCTGAACTAGAATCGAACCAGCCATTTGGTGTCTTATATTGACAAGCATAACTTCCTTCTACTCTGCCACCGCCACTAGTAGGAATCCATTGTGATGCTTTACATCTGATAGGTGCCGCAACATACTCATCTTCAGCATAAGTATGATGTGTACGACACTTCCAACCATCTTTATAATAAAACTCTATTGGAGTCTCCCAACTTTCACAAATTGGACCTTTGCCGTCACCGTCTTTACCTAGGTCACGTATTTCCCAATCCAGTATGTATTCTTCACATGCTTCGTTGGAATACTCAATTAAATCAGATAAGGTTGGAATGCCTTTTTTAATGATCTTATTGATCTGTGCTTCTGTTAGATCACTAACAAAGTATGTGCTACCGCCTTTAAACTTCCAATAAGATTCATCTACACCATGCTCATAACCTTCGTTATGTGCCGCATAATTCTCTCTGTATTGGGTTTGTATTACTAATGTTTGCATAAACTCTCCTACCTTTTTATTTAAACTATACATATAGTATAGCATCTAAACTGATATTGTCAAGCCTTAATTATTAAAAAAGATAAATACTTTTGTAACAAGATTGTAACATAAGTGTTGCAAAACAGTAACAGTTCACTTTAGTGATAAAGTTACTGAACACTTTACAAATTTGTTATACATTATAGGAGAAAAATATGGCGAATCCATTAGGAACAGTAGCCATGCTAACTCGCAGTTATGCATCGGTCTACTTTAAAAAATTCGATAATATGATGAAGTCAGGGTCATTTGATAATATACTTTCAACAATTACCTAGGTAAAACATTAAAATCACGATAAAATTGCTGAACGCATACTGCTTGCCAGTGTGCGTCGGCTTGTGCATCATGTAAATTTTCTTGTATTGCTTTACGAGGATCTGCAGGCATCATTTTAAATAATGTTCTACAATCCATTACCTGCCAGTAAAACCAATTCATATGATGATCAAAATTCTTAAATAAATCTTCCAATATCACCATATCAAACTGTGGACCTTGGCACCATATTGCTTCACATCCTGTAAGCCAACCATTAAGATCCTTCATAAAAACATCAACATCTGTTCTGCCTACATCTGAAAATGCTCTGTCTTGGATACTTTGTTCTTGTTTACCCCACCAGGCTAATGTACTCTCATCTACTATCCTGCCTTTCTCAGTTTGAGCGTCTACATCCAACATCCAGTGTTTTCCATTGTTAGGCTCTATGCTATTAAAGGGATCAAACTTTACTGCACCCACACTTAATACAACACTTCCAGGCTCTGTACCTAGTGTTTCAATATCTATCATTGCATGTGTGGCCATAAGATTACTCCATTTAAAGTA
>Ga0206677_10002821_pt1 | contig 14981 bp, 13 predicted proteins | sample M130m12015metaG_FD_155475 | JGI IMG/M metagenome (GOLD analysis project Ga0206677, IMG submission 155475) | Ammonia-oxidizing marine archaeal communities from Monterey Bay, California, United States - M1 30m 12015 | ecosystem: Environmental > Aquatic > Marine > Intertidal zone | place: USA... | reverse complement strand
CGCGAGGCCTCTCAGAGGTGCCACCTTTCAGAACACCACATTCGCAAACGTCCGCAGCTGGACTCCTCGGGACATGCAACAAGCATGGAGTCGTCGCTGGTGAATGCAGTTTGGCCAATGGCGGGGTGCTTGCCTTGGATGAATTTCCTGAATTCAATCGAAGCTGCATCGAGAGTTTACGCTCCCCCATGGAGCGTCAAATCATCACAATTGGTCGTACCGATGGAACCGTTGAGTTACCGTTTCGAGCTTTGGTTGTCGCCACAGCGAATCCTTGTCCGTGCGGTTTCTTCCAAGACCGACAACGCAAGTGTTCATGCGGCAGAGGTGCCATCAACCGATACTTACGGCGCATCACAGGGCCCATCAGTTCCCGTTTTCATATCCACCTTGAAACCAACCTGAGGGAACCAGCGCGAAATGAAAAACCTGTATCTGATTTACCTTGGTTATTCTCCTTACGTTCAGCAAAGACCGCGGTCCAACACGTCCAAGGATTGCTCAAATCGAGCTCTTCTATTGAAATAAAATGGACCCCGGAGAGCATGCAAGCACTGAATCAATACGCGCTACTGCACCACTGCTCTGATCGCAAAATTCAGTCAATCCAAAGCATTGCAAGGACCCACGCCCTGCTCGTCAAGCACAACAACACGCCCCCAATGTCAACAATCAAAATTGACCTCGATGACGTGACATTCGCCTGCCAATTGCAGATATTTGACCGAACAAACTGGTGGGAAATTGGTCGAACTTCAACCTGGCGAACCTTTCCTGCTGATGAATCGAACGATCTCGAACCATGAATGCTCCCTCTTCCGGTCTGGTACTCTCTTGCAGAAACTTCACCCCTCAACTTCATAAATCCTGCTGGTTAGCACCCAATGCAACCGTCATCGGTCAGGTGACGATGGCCGAGGGAAGTTCTTGCTGGTTCAATGCGGTTGTTCGAGGAGACGTTTCTGCAATTTCCATTGGAAAACGCGTGAATATCCAAGACGGGGCGGTCATTCACGGCACACTCGATAAAAGTGAAACCGTAATCGAAGATGATGCGAGCATCGGCCACAATGCCATTGTGCATGGAGCCCATATCCAGTCACATGCGCTGATTGGAATGGGGGCCATTGTCATGGATGGTGCAGTCGTCGGTGCCGGGGCAGTTGTTGCAGCCGGAGCCGTTGTTTTGGAAAACACGCACATTCCAAAAGGAACACTCTGGGCTGGTGTGCCGGCCCGGGAGCGAGGAAAAGTAAGTGACAGCTTAAAGCAATCATTGGCGGATACCTCAAACCGCTACGTCACGTACTCCCAATGGTTCAAATAGTGAATTAAATCCGTATCGACCTGGTCTATTATTCACTCAATGTTCGTTCTTCCAGCGTGATTGGCGCTCCGAAAAATCGTTCTGCACCGCGTTGAAACGATTGGGTCAAGTCAGATACAATGAAACGTCGAAGTGAGCCATTGACCGTGGAATTATCGGCGATATCAGATGTAAAGTCCAGATCCAAGCAGTCGATCGCATCCGCAACGACTTCCGCACTATCGACAATCTTCACGCCTGGTGGAAGTGCCCGTAGAATCTGTTCCGAAATCAATGGATAATGCGTGCAACCCAACACCAGCGCGTTGATTCCTTCGTAAAAATCATCGGTGAGGTAAGCCTCTATCAGAGCAGAGGAAACCTTTCCCTCGTGGAATCCCTCTTCGATGGCTGATGCAAGTAAGGGAGTCACTTTGGCCTTTACCATGCACCCCTTTTCTGATAGCAACCGCTGATACCATCCCGATTCAATGGTCGCTCTCGTGCCAATCACACCCACCAAATCTCCCTGAAACTGACGAGATATTGACTCAACCACCGGATGTATAACGTCAATGACGGGCACAGAACGACCGGCTACCAATCGTACTTCGTCCAATGCATTACTCGACGCTGAATTGCATGCCACAACAATCGCAGCACAATCCATCTCCACAAGTTCCTTCGTGATTCTCGTAGCATAACGTCGAATCAATTCGGGACTTTTCTCTCCGTACGGCAAGTGTGCGGTGTCGCCAAAATAGATCAAAGGATGATTCGGAAACCGCTGAGAGATCGCTCTTGCGACCGTTAATCCTCCGATTCCAGAATCAAAAACGCCAATCGGTCGCATTGCCTGTGGCATGCGGAACGATTTACATGCTCAGTTTTGCGCGCACCAAACCACCAACATCTTCTCCGCCCGTATACACTGTTGCTCCCGAGCTCGTATCAAATATATACGTGAACCCATTCTCTGATCCAACCTCATTGATTGCCTCCTGAACACGTTCAATCATGGGCATCAATAGTTGTTGCTCCAGCTGGGCCAATTCGTTCTGGACCGTAGCGCCAAATTCTTGCATTCCCTGGTCCAATGACTGCAATTCACGCTCCTTCTGCTGACGGATTGCATCCGGCCAGGTCTCGCCTTTGGCTTGGTACTCTGCAAACTTGGTCTGAAGATCCTGCTGCATCCGGCCGATCTCTGCCTCGTATTCAGCTGCTCGCGCCTCAATCGTTGTTTGCGCGTCTGCTCGCTCTGGCATGCTCAACAAAATTTCTTGCGAATCAATGTGTCCAAATTTTTGAGCGAATCCCGTGACTGAAATTGCGGCTACCATGCCGATAACCATTAATACTTGCTTCATATTGTCTTTGATTTTATGCTTGATTTTTGTGCCGTCGACTCGACGGTCCTCTTTTAATTTTTGTTTTTGCTGTTCACCGTGTTGCCCCCGCGCATGCCACTAGCAGCTCCGCGCATTCGATCTGTCGCGGTGTTTTTCCCCTTGTCCATGGCGTCTTTTGCTCGGTCCTGTATCGACTTACCTTCCTCACCCTCCTTGGTCTCTGGCTCGAGGGTCTCTCCCGGCACGTAGCCCAATTTCTTGATCAATCGATCTGAGATGTCATACTTGGGATTGGTGTACAGCATATTGCTTTGGTTGCTTTTGTCAAAAACAACCATGTAACCGCTGCCACTTGCAATGTCCTTGAGCTCTTCAAAAACTTGATCCTGAACAGGTTGAATAAGTTCTTGACGCTTTTGGAACAACTCCCCATCCACACCAAATTTCAACTTCTGAAGTTCACGAGCCTCGAGGCGTTTCGTGCTGATTTCTTCTTCTCGCTTCGCACGCATTTCAGCTGTCAAAAGAACGCGCTCGGCACGGTAAGCCAACTCGAGTCGCTCAATGGATTGCATCTTCGTCTCTATTTCCACCTGCCAATCAATGGCCATTTGATTTAGCTCTGTTTGCGCGTCCGCATATTCTTGGATGTGCAGCAAGACATAATCGGTATCGACATAAGCGAATTTCTGTGCACTTACCGCACTTAAACCAGCAAATAGTGCCAAGGTGGCAATCAGCGTATTTTTCATCAGATTCATTTCGATTGTACGTTAGAGTTCCCCGGTATTCATTCCAATACTGAAGTGGAATTGACCCCGTGACATGTTTGGCTGCGTTGGAATATCGTCCAAACGCCAGCCGTAATCCAACCCTAGGAGCCCAAACATAGGGAGGAAGATTCTCATCCCCACACCAGCCGATCTATAAACTTCGAACGGATTGAATTCTCGAGCATCAGCCCACGTTTTTCCCGCATCCAAAAAAGCGAGCATATAAATCGTGGCGCTTGGATTCGTGGATAGAGGATAACGCAATTCGGCACCATACTTTGCAATGACCGGAGCTCCAGTATTTTGATCAGGCATGGTCAAGGACAAGTCATCGAAGCCACGTAAGTTCACGATTTCTCTTCCATCTAAGACGTAGCCGCTGAGGAAAACACCGCCGAGATAGAAGCGTTCAAATGGCGACAATCCTACTGCTCGGTTGTATTGTCCAATGAGTCCAATTCCGGCGTGGGTGCGCAAGACCAGTGTTCGAGGATTTTCGCCTGCCGACTGAGTCAATGGCGTGTACCACTCTGCCTTGATTTTCCACTTGTGGTATTCGACCCATCGGAACCGATCTTGATCGGAGAGATCTTCGTAATACGCATCGTCTTCGCCTCTGAGTGCACTGTACGGCGGAGTTGCTTTCACTGAAAGAGAAATGTTCGAACCCCATACAGGATATATCGGATCAGAAACCGAGTTTCGAGCCAACGTGAAGTTGGCTGCCAAATTATTGGCTGTACCATCGGAAAAGCTGAAGAACACACCATAGTCATTCAACTGAAAGTGCTGATAGCTCAGCGCCACATTCATGGTAAACCAATCATCAGGCTTCTTCCATCGTTGTCCAAAACCTACCTGAACTCCCGTAATCTGCAGCGACTGTCGCAGGTCATTGAGTTCCCCGTCCACTCGTTTTGGCTGACCGTTTGATTGGACCGAACGCCAAACGTTAAAACTCAATGCATTGGGCTTTTTACCGCCCAACCACGGCTCCATGAAACTGAAATTATAGCTCTGGAAAAAGAGACCGTTCGATTGTGCTCTCAGAGATACACGCTGTCCATCACCGGTTGGAATGGGTTTCCATGCCCCTTTCTTAAACATATTTCTTGCGCTGAAGTTCGTGAAGCTCACCCCCAAGGTTCCCACAACACGGCCGCCGCCCCATCCTCCAGAAAGTTCGATTTGGTCCGACGGTTTTTCTTCAACAGCATACTCGATATCAACGGTACCATCTTCAGGATGCTGAATCGGGTTGATGCCGAATGCTTCCTGGTTGAAATAATTCAGTTGTGCCAATTCACGTTGCGTACGAATGATGTCTGTTCGTGAAAACAAGTCCCCCGGACGCGTTCGAATTTCCCGGTAAATGACATGATCATTGGTCTTCGTATTTCCCTTGACAAGGATTCTTCCGATGCGGAATTGTTTGCCCTCCATCATCCGCACCTCAATGTCGATGGTGTCATTTTCGATGCGCGTTTCCATGGGCATGGCCTGAAAGGTGAGGTACCCATCGTCCTGGTACAAGGAACTCAAATCCAACCCCTTTGGATCCATAAAAACCCGCGTTTCGAGTCGTTCCAGGCTATACGTATCGCCACGACGGATCCCCAAAATAGAATCCAACTGGGTACTTCGGTATTTCGAATTTCCCGAAAACGAAACATCTCCAAAGTAAAATTGATTGCCTTCGTTGATGTTGAATGCAATCCCCACGTTGCCATCCTCAAGACGGTAAATTGAATCTGAGATCACACGGGCATTTCGGTAACCATCAGAATTGTAAAGTGCGGATATACTGGATTTAGCCAATTCCACATTGGCCTCGACGAACTTGCTCGACTTGAAGAATCTGTACCACTTCTTACTCTTCAAGTCCTTCATGGCACGAAGGACTTTCTTTTCATCCAAATGCGAAGTACCCGATAAAACAATCTCACCCACCTTGACTTTGGTGCCCTTGTCAATGGCGATATTCAAACGTGCGCCGTTGTCGAAAGCTGTGTCCTTGGCTTGCACAATATCTATCCTCGCGTCCCAAAAACCCTTATCGTAGTAGTAGTCATCAAGGCGCTTTTTTGCTGTTTTGACAACACTTTGATTGACGACCCGTCCGGTCAAAAGTTCGATTTTGCCTTTGAGCGTTTCCTGTTCAGAACGGCCAATGCCCTCGAAGGTATAGCGGGTCAATCGAGGCAATTCATCCACTCGAATCACCAAATATGCTCGGTCATCTCGCACCTCAGCCAACTCGACGGAAATATCTGAAAACAATTGCTGCGCCCATAGATTACGAATCGCCCGGGTGATTTCCTCGCCCGGGATGGTCAATTCCTGTCCTATCTGAAGCGCACTGAATAGCTTAATTGCTTGCTGATCCGTGTATTCAGCTCCCATGACAGTTAGCCCTCCAAGAATGTAAGCTTGAGACGTCTCCGCTGTTAGAGCGCCCTGAGCAGTGGCATTTTGTGTTGTGAAAAAACCCACCGCCATCATCAGTGCCAATCGAAATCCCTTCATGTTTAATTCACAATTTCTCATTGCACCGTTACGTTGTGGTTGGTGTCGAGCAAGCCTCCAAATCTTCGCTCCCTGTTTTGAAAATCACGGATCGCCGTGAAAAATGATTCCTTCCCAAAATCCGGCCACAAAGTGGGCGTAAAATGAAACTCTGCATAAGCCAACTGCCAGAGCAAAAAGTTAGAAATGCGATGTTCTCCGCTCGTGCGGATCATCAATTCAGGATCAGGAATACCCTCGGTAGAGAGGTGATCACTGACAACCTCTGCCGTAACCTCATCCGCTGAAACTCCAGCATCTATCAACTTCTTGATCGCTTCCACCATCTCCCATTTTGAACTGTAACTCAGCGCCAAAATCAAATCGAGCGTTTCGTTGTTAGCGGTGACATTTTCTGCTTCACGAAGCTGTGCTCGACAATTCTCTGGCAATGCAGCGACGTCTCCTATGGTTCGGAGTCTCACACCCTTTTCACCCAGTTGTTTGATCTCTTGTACCAACGTATCGACAAGCAAGTTCATCAATGCCTCCACCTCTTCCTTCGGGCGGCTCCAGTTTTCTGTGCTGAACGCGTACAACGTGAGGTGACGAACACCCAATTCCATCGCTGCTTCAACTGAAGAGCGCACAGAATCCACGCCATGCATGTGTCCAAATACCCTCGACTCACCTCGTTCTTTGGCCCATCGTCCGTTGCCATCCATGATGATGGCCACGTGGCCCGGTATGCGGTTGGGATCAAGTCCTTGCGCTTCGTAAATATGTTGACGTCTTGTGCTCATTAGATTTCCGACCAACACGTGGTTGGTTTTTTGCTGATTCGAAAACTAATTGATGCCGAAATAAACCCGTAAAAGTCATCTCTTGAACTGTCACCGCGCTGCAACCCTCCTTGATTGAGCACCGAAACATCCTGGCCTAAACTCGGGTCAGCAAGGGCTACCGTCATCTCTCCGCGTTCCTGCAAAAGAACTGCACGGTCCGCATATACACCGCTCACATCGTCCAAGTAATCCGACCATGTTTTGCGCACTCCCCAATCAAATGTGATAGCTGTAAACGCACCGATGTTTGACTTGAATCCAAAGCCGATTGGTATCGAAACTCCCGATGTAGAGTAAGCCTCGGCTCCATAAGCTTCTCCCCATGAAGTCCCCTGGCCTTCTGTGCCAAGCGGCTGCAATGGCACCCATTGTCCATCGATGGATGCCTCGGGCATGTGATTAAACGCTGCCAATCCCAGGAACAAGAAAGCGGTAAATCGATCACCCGGATCGCCCAATCGGTGGTCGAGGTAATTGATTTCTACCCAAGCGCTCAATTCGCTGATGTCATTGCGAAAATGAAGATTGCGGTTTTGGCGCCATGGATCAGAGCTGTCGGCATCCCACGCCTCGACGCGTCCTTTCAAGTAACTGACCCGAAGCGAGATGCGCTGTGAAAAGTTGTGGCGGTAAAACCCACCAAACGCCGGTTGAAAACGACCACTCAAGTGCTTCCCCTCGTTTAAATCACCCATGTAGTAGGCCGTGCCGACGGCAAAACCAATTTCTTTCGACTGGTCGAACTGCCGCTGCGCCTTCATTCCGGAATTCACCGTTAAAAGGCAAGCCAGAGGCAGCATCATCCGCAAGGTAAATCGGGAAATATGACTTCGGGTTAAAAGCACGTGCAATTGAGTCTTTGAACTCTCATGAATCTTAACGCACGAAAATACGCTGAATTGCCTGAATCAAATGCAAAAAACGGTGAACAAACAAGGGATGTTATTCACGAAAATCAGCGATCCCTCGGATCAATGCCCCAATGCATTTTGGCTCGGACGGTGCTGAAAAATTCCTGATGCTCTAGATTCATCAAAACGAACCGGAAAGAGGCGGGCGTCACGCGCACTTTTCGTCCCCCATCCAGGATAAACATGCGTGAATCCAAACTGAGCAAAAACTGGTTCTCTCGACCATCTGCAGTCATCTGCAGCTCGCCTTGGGCTGGAATGACAAGAGGCCGATTGTTGAGGTTGTGTGGCGCAACGGGGTTGATGCATAGGACTTCTGATCCCGGCATTACAATGGGACCGCCAGCACTCAAGGAATAGGCAGTAGAGCCCGTAGGAGTCGATACGATGAGCCCATCGGCCCAATAATTGTTCACAAACGTATCATCTCGTTCGACCTCGACGGCGACCATACTTGACGTATCTCGCTTCATGATCGCCACTTCATTCAAAGCGTAGGGAAACTCTCCCAACTCCATACCGTCAACTTCGACCTTGAGAAGCAATCGCTTTTCGTACCAGACTTTTCCAGCGGCTACAGCGTCCATGGCCAAGTCGATCTCCTCGATGCCCACATTGCTCAAGAAACCCAATCGCCCTGTATTCACACCTAGCACCGGAATTTCAGTGTCCCGAATGAGCGTGGCCGCCTCCAAAACCGTCCCATCTCCTCCAATGGCAATGAGCAGGTCAACCTCCTGAACCTGATGAGGCTCGTCAAAAGATTGCCAATCACGCGTCACAGACATACGCTCGTCCAAAAATCGCTTGAAATGAAATTCAATCATCGGAGTATCATCCAACGTTTGAATTCGTTTCAGGATTTGCTTGATGGCATCATCGAAATCTGGTGAAAACGACTTGCCGTGAACTGCAATTTTCATGATTTACTGTTTCAAAAAACGCATGAATGCATCGTACCGCTCCCTCATTTCCTCTTCAGCTTCTGGTGCATGCAAAAATGTTTGAATGGTATACGCATGTCGCTGAAACGTTGAAATCACGGGTTGCACGTCCTCCGAATTCAACTTGAGCGTCACCGCCACATTGCTCGAATCGATCGCTTGAGAAGTCGTACAAGCAATGATCTTGGTGCCATTGCTTTCAACCAATCGAGCAATTTCAGAAATCGCCAAGTCTCGCTCGGCAACTTCCAAAACAATCACAGCACCCTTTTCCGCCCAGTGTGTTTGCTCGGCCAAGAAACGCAGGATAGAGGGCGCATCTACGCTTCCCACATATTTTCCTTCGAAGACTACGGGCATGGCATCAACTTCAGCCTTTACCCATTGAGCAACCAAATCGTACAAGTGACATTGAGGGGTGATTGAAACCGGACGCGCATGAAGCGTCGCCATGGGTGTTTGACAATCAATCTCCATCAAGTCTTCTTCATAAACGAGGCCCTGAAACTCTTCCCCATTGACCAAAGGAAGGTGCCGCACCTTGTATTCATCCATCAATCCGAGCACTTGTTCAGCCGAGTCTTCGGGCCGCACAAATGGGAGGCTTAAATTCATTATGCGCTCTGCATACATGGTGTAATTTTGCGTCTATCCACCGATGGAATGCACCGGAGGTGTTGGAATCTAAAGGTACGTATGACACGACTCAGCGTCAACGTTAATAAAATTGCTACGCTGCGCAACGCTCGCGGAGGCAATGCGCCGGATGTTATCGAGGCCGCAAATAGAATTCAATCCTTTGGCGCACAAGGGATTACGATTCATCCGCGCCCCGACGAACGACACATCCGATACACCGATGCGCGGGACTTGAAATCGGCAATTCACACTGAATTTAACATCGAGGGCTACCCGTCTGAGGCGTTTTTAAGCCTCGTTTTGGAGGTAAAACCCGATCAAGTGACGCTGGTCCCTGATGGTCCTGATGTACTCACTTCGAATGCAGGGTGGAATGTAATTTCGGAGACGGATCTCCTGAAAGATGCCATTAGCGCTTTGAAACACGCTGGAATTCGAGTCAGCCTATTCACCTCGACCGAGCAAAACCAAATCGAAGCTGCCGCCCAGATTGAATCTGATCGCATCGAATTGTACACGGAGCCCTACGCCAAAGGTTTTGCGCTTGGCGATACCGATTCCGTCATTCCATTCGCCCGGGCTGCAGCCTTTGCACACAGCTGCGGATTAGGGGTGAACGCAGGGCACGACTTAGACCAAAAGAACCTCAAGCATTTTGCCGAAAATGTGCCGTACCTCGCTGAGGTAAGCATTGGTCACGCGCTGATTTCAGATGCCTTGTATCAAGGGCTTGAAGCCACTGTGAAAGCTTATCTTGACTGCCTTAGCTCTTCATCCCCCGCCCAAAGATGACACCGACCATCCCACTGCATGCCCGCGTCCTTGGCAATTCAGATGCACCAAATTTAATTGTCTTGCATGGGCTTTTGGGCACTTCGGACAACTGGCAAACATTGGGAAAAGCGTACTCTGCAACCCATTGCGTTCACCTCATTGATCAACGCAACCACGGACGAAGTCCACATCATGACGAGCACACTTACGAGGCGATGGCGTTCGACTTGCAGCAGTATTTTGAAGAAAATAAGTTGCATACGGCTTCGGTACTGGGACATAGCATGGGAGGCAAAACCGCCCTCATGTTCGCCCATCTCTTTCCGGCACGCATCGAAAAACTCATTGTTGCCGATATCGCTTCGCACAGCTACTTACCTCATCACCAAGCAATCTTTGATGCCGTACAATCTGCACCTCTCCAACAAGCAGCTGATCGCAATGCCATTCAAAAACACCTGCAACAACAACTGAATGATCCCAGTGTGGTCGCTTTCCTGATGAAAAATGCCCGAAGGCGCAAAGAAGGTGGATTTCAATGGCGACCCAACGTAAATGTTCTCTCGAAAGCACTCGGCGCAGTTGTTGGAGAAGTTCCCCTGGAAACAAATACCCTGCCCACATTGGTCATCTATGGAGGGCAATCCAATTATGTCGATGACAACGCCCTGGAAACATTCGATGAGGCATGCCTCCAATTGGACACCCATTGCATCAGCGGCGCCGGACACTGGCTTCACGCCTCGCATCCTGATGAATTCAAGGAGGTTACTCTCGAATTTCTTGCCAGCTAATCCTTACTCAATGCTCGACGCCTTGAGCCAGTTGCGGTAATTAGCAAGCAGCTTCGTACGCGAGACGAATCCCTTGAACTTATTTCCCGACAGCACCGGAAGTCGCCAAGCACCGGTTCGTTCGAATATCGCCATCACCTTTTCCATGCGCATACTCACATCGATAGAGGCCGCGGGAATGTTCATCATTTCATGGACGTGCATGGTATCGTATAACTCACGGTCAAACATCACCTCACGTATTTCCTGAAGCTCGATCAGTCCGAGTAAATGACCATTTCGGTCGAGCACGGGGAACACGTCGTGGCTGCTTCGTTCAAGGATAGGAATCAATTGACCCAATGTCCAATGCGGATTCACCACTTCATGGTCACTTTCAACTTGGTCCATGAGGTTCATGAGGGTGAGAATGGTTTGATCCTTGTCATGGGTGAGTAGTTCACCGCGCTCAGCCAATTCTCGTGTATAAACAGTGTGTTTCATCCACCGCTTCGAAAGTCGAAAACTGATGGCAGAGGTCAGCATAACCGGTACGAATAAAGCGTAGCCACCGCTCACCTCAGCAGTCAACAATATGGCCGTCAAAGGTGCATGCAGAACACCCGCCAGCATCCCAGCCAGACCTGCGAGCACAGCGTGCCCCATGGGCAGTGCAAAGGAACTATTGATCCATTCCGTCACAATCGCAAACTGATGCCCAAGAAGTGCACCGCAAAAAATGGCAGGAGCGAAAACACCCGCCACGCCACCTGCTCCCAAGGTCATGCCCGTCAAAACCGGCTTGAGCACCCAAGCCAGCATCAAGAAAGCGATCAACATCCACCCGTTCAATTCCAAACTTTGAAGCTGCATGCCCGAGGCTAGCATTTCGACTTGGCCATCAAAAAGAGCATTGACAATTTGATAGCCTTCGCCATACAATGATGGAAATAGCAGCAGCGCAGCGCCAATGCCTATGCCAGCTAGCCAAATTCGAAGACGGTGCGAAGGCAAGCGAGCAACCGAATGACTTGCTCCGAGGTAGAGCTTGGAAAAAAGGACAGAGCCGGCACCACATGTGGCTCCGAGCAAAATGTACCAAGGCAGCGTCTTCATTTCAAACACCGCCAAATTGGAAATGGTCAAAATGTCGTTCTGACCTTGGAACAAACTCGAAGTAATCAAACCTGCCAAAGACGCCAAAAGCAATGGCACCAAACTCGTCGCGGTCAGATCGATCATGATGACCTCAACCGCAAAAATAATGGCCGCCACAGGGGCCTTGAACAGAGCCGCCAATGACGCCGATGCCGCGCAGCCAATCAAAAGCATACGCCTGTTGAATGCACGCTTCGTCTGTCGACCAATTTCCGATCCTATGGCTGAAGCAGACTGCAATGAAGGCCCTTCCAAACCGCCTGAACCTCCCAAACCCACCGAAAGTGAACTTGTAATTAGCGGTGCAAACATCCACATTCGTTTGATGCGCCCCTGTCGCTGAGAAAGGGCATGCAAAATGCTTGGAACACCCGGTCCTGGATGATCGCCTCGCAGCCAGTTTCGGACCACCCAGCGAGTCGCAAGCAATCCCATAAGCGGTCCTATGCCCAACCACCAAGGTGCATCCATGAATCCCGCAATGCCATTCATGGCAAAATGCATCGCACCCACCGTGCGCTTCAAAAGCACCGCGAGCAAACCTGCAGAACAACCCGTCAAAACCGCCCAACCCATCATGGATTGGTCGGATTGTTTCCAACGGTTGAAACCCGCTGCAAACGTTTTTAATAACCCGTGTTTCCGCATGCCACAAATTTCGTTGGAATCATCGCTTTGAACGTAACTTTGTCCGGAAATTGATTAACAAAAAACATGGTTCAACATCGCATCCTCGTACCCATGGATTTCACCCCGGTAAGTGAAATTTCTCTGGAACACGCATTTGTTGTCGGAAAAGCATTCAAAAGTGAAATTCTTTTGCTGCACATCATCTCGTCCAAGAAAGAAATGACAGATGCCAGGTTGCGGGTTAAAGCTCTGATGCAACGCTTTGATGGCAAATACTCGCACGATGTAAAAACGGCCATTCGAATCGGATCCATCTTCGAGGACATTGATGATGTGGCCATTGAGCAAGATGCGAATTTGGTCATCATGGGAACGCATGGATTGAAAGGCATGCAATTCTTGACCGGTGGACGAGCGTTGAAAATCGTCACCAACTGCTCAACGCCATTTATCATTACCCAGGAAAAAGGAATCAAAGACACCGGCTACGATGACATCATCGTCCCCTTGGACCTTCATCAAGACACCAAACAGAAGCTGTCCACGGTGGCTGAGATGGCGTCTTACTTCAACGGTCGCGTCCACATCATTAGCCCGGCTGAATCTGATGAGTTTTTGAAAAATCAATTGAACCGTAACATCGACTACGCGAAAGAATATTTCGGAGAGCGAAACATCGAATACACGGTCAAAATTTCTGAGCATAGCTCTGGAGCATTTGTCAAAGATGTGGTTCGGCATGCAGCGGCTATTGATGCGGATTTAATCAGCATCATGAACCTGCACGAAAAAAGTCTCATGGGAATTTTGGGGCAAACATATGAGCAGCAAATCATCACCAATGAGGCTCAAATCCCCGTTTTGATTATAAATCCGATTGAAACACGGGTGGTGCGGGGGTCTGTTTTTGCACAATAAGCAAATCAGATTCGAACACCAACAACGAGGACATCGTCCACTTGTTCTTCCTCGCCCTTCCATTCATTGAAGGCATCCGCCAGAGCAGTCTCCATATCAGCAGGCTGCATCGGGGACACGCGCACGAGTAATTCTCGGAATCGTTTGCGCATAAACTTCTTGCCCTTTGGCCCTCCGAATTGGTCCGGAAAACCGTCAGTAGCTACGAAAATGACATCGCCCGACACCAACGGAATCGTATGCATCTGGAAATTCCGCGTGCCCGGCTCAAACGAGGCAATGGCCATCTTATCGGGTTTTAATTCCTGAAGCATGCCTTTGCGCACGAGGTAGAGAGGGCAATTGGCACCGCTGTATTCCAACTCCATCTTCTCTAAATCGACTGTAACCATCGCCAAGTCCATACCGTCTTGGACCGTAGACATGCCATCGTCTTGGCCAAATCCCTGCGGTCTCAGCAATTCACAAGCCGCGCGATTCAACTGCTCCAAAACCCGATCAGGCTGGGTGTAGACCTTGGTTACACGCTCCAAAGCGTTGTGCCCAATCAAACTCATAAACGCTCCTGGGACGCCATGACCTGTGCAATCGATGGCCGAAAACATCCGCACTCGGCCCACGGAATGAAACCAATAAAAATCACCAGAAACACCGTCACGTGGGCGGTAAAAAACAGCGGTTTCCTCAAAAACCTTCGCACGTTCTTCAGGTGACGGCAGTATGGCTTTTTGAATGCGCTCAGCATAATTGATGCTATCCTTAAGATCCACATAAAGGGATTCTACGCGTTTTTTTTGTTGCTCAACTTCCGCCGTGCGCATCTGAACCTTACCCTCAAGTTCCTGCTCATTGCTCTCTAAATCATCCCGCATTTTGAGGATGGCGTGACCCAAAGCATCGTCATCGCTCAATGGCTCGTAATCCGCATCAAATTCACCCTGACCAACCCGCATGCTAAAAGCCCGTGTGCGATTCAAACCCGCCGCAAGGCGATTGACTGCCAGCGCCATTTCACCGATTTCATCAGGAGTAGGCTCTACTTCATGAGCCAACGGCACCCCGCGGCCGAGGTAAAGAAGCGCTCGCTTCAGCTCACCAATTGGCTTCACGATGGAGCGGGTCACAGCCCAAGCGATCATGAACCCCAAAATCAAAATCGCCAAAGCCACATTTCCAGCGTAGAGCTTCAGGCGATTGCTCAACCCATCCATTTCTGCGGTTGAAGCCGTGAGAGCATCCGTTTGCGCGCGAGACATGAGGTCCATCCGGCTGCGAATACTTGACGTGTAGCGTGGAATGCTTGATCCTTCGAGCGCATAATACTCGGCCTCCATCATAGAAATGGGGTCATCATACGCGCGAAAATCAGGCAACAAGCGTATCACCTCAGAATAGGCGAGAAACAAGTATTCCACGTCGCGTTGAAGCGAATCAAATTGCAATTGCAATCCCT
>Ga0206677_10002818_pt1 | contig 14985 bp, 18 predicted proteins | sample M130m12015metaG_FD_155475 | JGI IMG/M metagenome (GOLD analysis project Ga0206677, IMG submission 155475) | Ammonia-oxidizing marine archaeal communities from Monterey Bay, California, United States - M1 30m 12015 | ecosystem: Environmental > Aquatic > Marine > Intertidal zone | place: USA... | reverse complement strand
TTATTTTTAAATTTGGAAGAACAAAATTATAAGATTGTTGTTAATTTGAGCACGGATTTTACAATAATTTCATATTATTGATTATTAATAAAAAACAAAGCTAGTGATTACTAAAAATCAGATTAAATTTATAAAGAGTTTGTCTCTTAAAAAGAAAAGAATAAAGGAGCAATTATTTATAGCTGAAGGGGAGAAGGTAGTTTCAGAACTATTAAGGTCAGATTTTGAAATTAAAAATATTTATGCAACAAAAGAATGGGAAGTAAGTAATGATAATATTACTCAAATTAGTAATGCAGAGTTGCAAAATATTAGCAACTTAAAATCTCCTAATAAGGTATTAGCAGTTGTTCAGTTTAAGAATCATAAAATCATAAAACATGAAGGGATAACTCTTGTTTTAGACGAAATAAATGATCCAGGAAATTTAGGTACAATCATTAGAATGTGTGATTGGTTTGGTGTAAAACAAATTATTTGTTCTAAAAATACGGTTGATATATTTAATCCTAAAGTTGTGCAATCTGCAATGGGCTCTGCATTTAGAGTGAAAGTTAATTATACTGACTTAGAGAATTATTTATCAGATATTACAACACCAATATATGGCGCTTTTATGGATGGTAAGAATCTAAAAGAAGTTAAGATTCCTAAATCTGCTCATTTGGTAATGGGTAATGAAGCAAATGGAATTTCTGCTGAAATAAATAAATTAATTACAGATAAAGTTGCAATAAAAAATATTGGAAAAAGTGCAGAATCATTAAATGTAGCGGTTGCTACTTCAATTTTATTGCATGTGTTTTGTGATTAATCTTTCCCAGGTCTAAATTGCTCTTCCCACCTCAATCCTTCCCAACCACATTCATTGCAAACATAGCGTCTAGCATCAAACATTCTGAAAGTAAAATGGTGTATTAGTTGATCTTGTTGAGTTCTTCTAACTCTATTTAAAGCTGATTGGCAATCAGGGCAACAATTATTGCAATTTCCATTAGATTGTTTTTTCCCTAGTTCTAGATATCGCACCAAAAATAATAGTATAAGATAAGCTATTACTAGAAGGAATACTAATAAAAATTGATCCATTAAGTGGTTGTTTTTTTTGTTGGTACTATTTACTTTCCATGAGCAATATTACAAAAATTCTAGCAGTTTTTTTAGTATATTAAAAAATCTTAACTATAAGATAACAAATTATTAACTCATTAAGATTAAAACGAGTTTAATTTATTCAAAAGTAAATGAAAGCATCCAGCCGTTTGTTGTTAAACTGTTAAGTGATTGAGTATAAACAGATTCGTCCTTTGAAAGCAAGTTAAGTAATCCGTAAGATAATTTTATTTGTGGAGAGAATTTAAAGTATTCTAAGTAATAATCTAAACCAAAACCAACTTCACCCATTAAATCATTTTTTTTCAATTTTACAATTTCCTGCCCTTCATCATCAATTTTATCTTGAGAAGCAATATCCATACTGTACTTTAATCCTCCAATTACATAAGTTCTGAAATTATTATATCTGGCAGATTTGTATTTAATGTAAATCGGAAAATCAATGAGTGTAGATTCTATTCTTTTGATGTGCTCATCATCTTTTTGTTCCTCATCTATAAATCCATAATATAAATGTCTTTCACCAAAAACTAAAGTTGGAACAAATCTTAAATCTGTATATTTTCCAATTCTGAGGTTAGATACAATACCCAAATTAAATCCTTTTTGACTTTTTGAATGAAGCGTTTTTAAAGTGTCATTTGTAATAGTATTCGAATTCTTCTGCATGTTAAAATTCAAATCATTTATTCCTAGCGTAAAACCAAAATGTAATTTTTTGTAATCGTATTGTATTAAGTTTTGTGCTCTTTTATTCCTTTGAGCATTAGTGGTAAGTGTCCCTAAAAACAAGGCAAGTAAAAGGTAATATGTAGTGAGTTTTTGCATCAGCCCCTTAACGAATTCTGTTTTATTTTATTGCAATATAAAGTGATACAATTCCAAATGTGAGAGGGATGTGCTTACAATCTTTAAACCCTACATTTTTCAGTTCAACAATAAACTTTTCTCCTGATGGAAAAGCATCAACAGATTCTGGGAGATAAGAATATGCTGATTTGTCCTTAGAAATCCAAGCTCCAATAGTTGGCAAAACATGATGAAAATATAATTTATAGAATTGTTTTAATGGAAAATATTTTGGAGTAGAAGGCTCTAAAATTACTACTATTCCATCCTTATTTAAAACTCTTATCATTTCTGATAAACCTTTATTAAGATTTTCAAAATTCCTAACTCCAAATCCTGCTGTTATAGCATCAAATGTATTGTCATTAAAAGGTAAGCTCTCAGAGTCTGCTAATTGAAGAGAAATTCTGTTATTTAGGTTTTTCTTCCTTACTTTCTCAATTCCAACAGTTATCATTCCTTGTGAAATATCTATGCCAGTAATTTTTGCATCTGTATATTTTGCTGCACTTACTGCAAAATCTCCTGTTCCAGTTGCAATGTCAAGTATTGATTTAGGATTATTTGTTAGCTTTTTAATTGCGATTTTACGCCAAACATTATCCATTCCTAATGATAATGAATGATTTAAAAAATCGTAACTATTTGCGATATTATCAAACATTTCAGAAACTTGTTTTTTCTTGCTTTCTGAACTATTGTAAGGCGTCACTTTTGACATTAATTAATATATTTTTTTGCTTCAGTAAGCAATTTGTCTTTATTAATTGGAACTACTCCAACTTCCTCACAAACAATCCCTCCAGCTAGATTAGAAAGAATTGAAAGTTGTGTGTAATCCATTTTTGAAGCAAAGCATAATGACGCTACAGATACTACTGTATCTCCAGCCCCAGAAACATCAATAATATTGCTCTTAAAAGCTGGAGTATGTGTAAATTTTTCTTCAGAATTTATACAAATACCTCTTTCGGATAAAGTTAGTAGAACTCCATTAGCATTTAGTTTTTCTCTTAATTCTGCTGATGCACTTTCAATTTCAGCTACATTATCTGCATCAAACTCAATATTCATTCCAGCTTTTATCTCTGCTAAGTTTGGCTTGAATATTGTGCAGTTTTTATAAGAATAAAAGTTCTGTTTTTTAGGATCTACTATTGTTGGAATTTCTTTTTTATTTGCTGCTGCTATTACACTTTCAATAACTTCAGGCGTAAGTACCCCTTTGTTGTAGTCTTGTAAAATAATAACATCAATATCAGCCATTAAGCTTTCGGTAAGTGTTAAGAATTCCTCAGCTTGAACGATAGGGTGGGTTTCTTCTTCATCAATTCGTAATTGGTGCTTTTTCTCAGCAATTACTCGAGTTTTTATAGTTGTTTTTCTTTTGTTATTAGAAAGAATTCCTGCTGTTGAAAGCTTAGATTCTTTCATTAATTCTTTAAACAAAATACCTCTATTTCCTGTTCCTACTACTGAGCATAGGATAGGAGTTGCTCCTAAAGCTTTTAAATTTAAAGCAACATTGGCTGCTCCACCTAATCGGTTTTCATGTTTTTTTACTTCTACAACAGGAACAGGCGCTTCTGGAGACATTCTGTTTATTTCTCCCCACATATAAGCATCAATCATAGCATCACCTACAATAAGGACTTTTTTGTTATTGAAATCTTGAAATAATGTATTTAAATCCATTAGCTTAATTTTGCTAATTGTTGTTTAATTCTTCCCATTGCCTCCATCAATTTATCATCTGCTGCTGCATAAGAAATTCTCACACATTCAGCGTTACCAAAGGCATCACCAGCTACAAAAGCAACATGGCAATTGTTTAGTAAATACATACAAAAATCATTTGCATTGTTAATGGTAGTATTTCCATCAGATTTTCCAAAATAATGACTGACATCAGGAAAAACATAAAACGCTCCTTGAGGAATGTTACACTTAATTCCTTCAATAGTATTTAGTTCGTTCAATATCTTATCTCTCCTTTTTAGGAAAGTAGCTTTCATATCAGCAGTTACTTCTTTCGGGTTTGCAAGCATAGCTGTTTCAGCAGCTTTTTGTGCAATAGCACAAGTGGCAGATGTAATTTGTCCTTGAATTTTATTACAAGCTTTTGCTATCCAAAGTGGTGCGCCAATAAAACCAACACGCCAACCTGTCATAGCATATCCTTTACTTACTCCATTTACAGTGACTGTTCTGTCCTTCATACTAGCAATAGTTCCTATTGAAAAGTGCCCTTCAGTAAAGTTAATATGCTCATAAATCTCATCAGCAATAACATAAATATCAGGATATTTCTCCAACATTTTTGCAATAGCTTCTAGTTCCTGTTTTGTGTAAACCGTTCCACTTGGGTTACAAGGTGAACTGAACATCAATAGCTTAGTGTTGGGTGTAATTGCAGCTTCTAATTCTTCTGGGGTAACTTTAAAATCACTATCAATTGAAGATGGCACTTCAACAGGTACGCCTTCAGCCAGCTTTATGATTTCAGCGTAACTCACCCAGTAAGGACAAGGTAAAAGCACCTCATCACCAGGGTTTAGTAAACTCAAACATACATTGGCAAGCGACTGCTTTGCTCCAGTAGAAGTTACAATTTGATCAGCTGTAAATTCTAAATTATTATCTCTTTTGAATTTGGTAACAATAGCGTTTCTTAAATCAGGTAAACCAGGGACTGGCGTGTAGTGAGAGTAATTATCGTCAATTGCTTTTTTGGCTGCTTCTTTTATAAAATCAGGTGTGTCAAAATCGGGTTCTCCAAGGCTTAAGGCAATTACATTATGTCCTTTGTGCTTTAATTCACGACTCATCCTTGCCATTGCTAGGGTTGCTGATTCTGCAAGGCGATTTAGTCTATCTGATACTTTTGTCATGCTTTTTTTGTATTTTTTTAGAGGTGGCAAATATAGGAATAGTTGTTGGTTGGTTTTACTAGTTGTTTGATTTTGTTTTCTATTTATAAATTTGTAGTTTTGAAGCATGAAAAAGATGATTTTAATCCTTATTTTGGTAATTAGTTGCGCAACAATTACTAAAGCTCAAAAAGTATTCTCAGTTGAATATGCAAGCCAAGCTGATATTAAAGTATTTGTTGCTGATTATGAAAGCAGAGCTGATTTATCTGTTTATAAGGTTGATTACGAAAGCCGAGCAGGAAAGAATGACGGGAACTGGTTTTTTGTAGATTATGCGAGTAGGGCAGATAAGAAAATCTTCTTTGTGGAATACGCTTCACAAGCTGATATTATCATTTATTTTGCAGATTATAGCAGCAGGGCAGGCTGGAAAAAGAAAGAAAAAATGCATTTATTTTATTAACAATAAACTAATATGAAAAAACTACTACTAATATTACTTTGCTTGCCAATAAGAAAGGAACAAGCGGAAAGCCTATAGGAAGACCTAAAGGTTACTTAATAATTGATAAATAGTTTTTCCCTCTTTCAATTCTTTTTCAAGAAATTTAAATTTCCCTTCAGCTAGAAGTGAGTTGTATTGTTTTGTACCCAATTCTTCTTTTACTGCAAGGTGTAGCCAGTAGTTATTTTGGTCTTTTCTATTCTTAATTTTCCAACCACTACTTATCATTTGTGTATCAAACTTAGTAATTGTTTCAAAAATTTCAGCAATCCCAGTATCTTCTAAAGAAGAACAAGTGCTTACTTGAGGTATCCAACCATTTTCCAAAGCAGGGAAGAGGTGCAAAGCTCTTTTGTAAGCTAGTGCAGAATGCTTGGAATTTGTGATGTTATCGCCATCCGCTTTGGTAATTGCAAGTGCATCAGCTAATTCCATTATACCTCTTTTAATACCTTGTAATTCATCACCAGCGCCAGCAAGCAACAGTAATAAAAAGAAATCTACTAAGTTACTTACGTTAGTTTCGCTTTGGCCAACACCAACTGTTTCTATAAGGATAATTTCAAAGCCTGCTGCTTCACATAAAATAATGCTTTCCCTTGTTTTATTGGCTACTCCCCCTAGCGTTCCACTACTTGGGCTTGGGCGAATAAAAGCATTTTTATCAGCCGCTAGTTTGTGCATACGGGTTTTGTCTCCTAATATACTTCCTTGTGTTCTTTCACTTGTAGGGTCAATGGCTAATACCGCTACTTTTTTTCCTTGGCTAGTTAGAAGTTTTCCAAGAACTTCAATAAAAGTGCTCTTTCCAACTCCTGGCACACCTGTTACTCCAATTCTTATTGATTTTCCACTATGAAGTAAACAGGCTGTAATTAAATCTTGGGCTTGTTTTTCATGCTCAGGTAAAATGCTTTCTAATAAGGTAATTCCTTTCCCTAAAGCAGTTCGGTTTCCTTCTATTATTTGCTGAGCAAGTTTCATTATTTTACGGCTATTACTGAAATTTCAACATTTACATTCTTTGGTAATACCGATACTTGTACTGCTTCACGCGCGGGAGGGGTTTCTCCAAAACTTTTAGCATATACTTCATTTACAGCTGTATAATCGTTCATGTCTTTCATAAAGATGGAGCATTTTACAACATGACTAAAATCCATATCTGCTGCTGTAAGTAATGCTAATATATTCTGCATTACCTGAGTTGTTTCAGCTGTAATGTTCTCCATTACTAAGTTCCCTGTAGCAGAGTTTATTGCAATCTGACCAGAACAATAAAGGGTATTATTACTCAATATTGCTTGGCTATAAGGCCCAATTGCTGCTGGAGCATTTTTAGTTGATATTACTTTTTTCATTTTATTTGTTTCTGTGCCCAAATATAGCACTTCCTACACGAACCATAGTGCTACCTTGTTCAATTGCTAATTTATAATCTCCACTCATCCCCATGGATAAGTTGGTGATAGTATCATTTTTTATACTATCAAATACAGTTTTAAGGTTTTTAAACTCTTGTGCTACTTGCTGAGTGTCATCTGTAAAAGTTGCCATTCCCATAAGCCCTACAATTTTGATATTCTGAAATTCTTTAGTTTGATTTAATGCACTTTTAACTTCCTCAATTCCAAAACCAAATTTACTACTTTCAGTAGCGATATGAACTTGTAAAAGGCAGTCAATTATTCTGTTGTTTTGTTCTGCTCTTTTGTTTATTTCTTTCAATAATTTTAGGCTATCCACTGCATGAATTAGAGAGACAAAAGGAGCAATAAATTTTACTTTATTCGTTTGCAGATGCCCAATCATGTGCCAAGCGATATCCTTGGGTAATTCCTCAGCCTTTTGTGCTAATTCCTGTACTTTGTTTTCTCCAAAAACTCTTTGTCCTGCTAGGTAAGCCTCAAGTATAGCGGTATTGGGTTTTGTTTTGGAAATAGCAACTAAAGTTACCTCTTTTGGTAAGCTGTTTTGTGTTGCTTTTAAATTACTAGCAATTGGCATTAGTCTAGTGGGTAAATAATTAGCCCAGAGCGTAATTTCGGTTCAATATAAGTACTTTTTGGTGGCATACTTAAGTTGTTGTCAGCTACTTCTTTTAATGCATTTATAGGTATTGGCTTTAGGATAAAAGCCACTTCAAATTCTTTGCTGTCTACTTTTTGTGCAATTTCAGTTAACGGAACTGTTCCTGCTTCAAAAACTATATTTTTATCTATTTTCTCATCTGTTATATTAAGGATAGGTGCTAATATGTTATTCGACAATATAGCAGGATCCAACTTGCTTACACAATCTTGTTTTACTGTGCTGGCTATTGCAATTAAGGAATACCAATCACCACTTAAGTACATGGATATTTCATCTGTCAAAGTAGGTGAGTAAAGTGTATTCCCTTTTTTTATTACCGTAAATGACTTGCTAATTTCAGCAATTAATTCTGAAGCATTTAATCCATTAGTATGTTTCACTAATCGGTTAAAATTAATGATATTCAGTTGATTTTCATCAATCAAGAAACTCATAAAATACTGACTGTTTTCTTTATTGCTTGTTTCTGATAATAGAGCAGAAGAAGCTGACCTATGATGTCCATCTGCAATATATAAATTATCAATTGTAGCAAAAGCATTTGTAATGGTATCAATGTCATCAGTATTATTGACTAACCATAGTTTATGAACTACTTTATTAGTTGTGGTAAACTCATATTCAGCTCTAGTTCCTTTGTACTGCTGAATAATAGCTGTTATAGTTGTATTTTCTTTATGACACAATAAAACAGGCTCTGCATTAAAGCCAGTAGTATCCAAGTAGCTTTTAAACATTTCCTGCCTAGCAGTAAGCGTATGTTCGTGCTTTTTTATATTACCATTTAAATAATCAGCCACAGCAGTAGCTCCAATTATTCCTTCAAATGTATGGTGTCCGTGTATTTGCTGATAAAAATAAAAAGATTCAGAAGGTTCAGTTATTAAGAAACCAGCCTCTTTAAATTTGTTAAATTTTTCTTTTACTGCTTTAAATTTTTCTACTCCTTTCAATTTTATTTTATCCTTATAATCCGGATTAATAATGTGTAAAAAAGTAAAAGGGTTGTGTTCTAACTTCTCCTTTAAAGTTTCATCAGAATAAGATAAGTAGGAGCGAGAAGCTACTAAATTTGCTTTATCTCTTGTTGGACGAATGGCTTTAAATGAGCGAACAATAGCCATTTTTATTTATTAAAATGAGTTGCAATTTGATCAGCCAATTCTGTTCCAATTCTATCTTGTGCTTCTAGTGTTGCCGCACCAATATGTGGCGTAAGTGAAATTGCATTATGCATACAAATATGTATACTTGGTGTTGGTTCATTGTCAAATACATCCAATCCAGCATAAGCTAGTTTTTCTTTATCCAAAGCAAACATTAAGGCAGTTTCGTCAATTACACCACCTCTAGCAGCATTCACAATTCCAGCACCAGTTTTCATCATTCCTATTTCTTCAGCACCAATTACAGCCTTATCTCCAATTTTAGGAATATGTAACGTAATAAAGTCAGAATTTGAAAGGACTTCTTTTAAGCTTTCAGTTTCAATAGTAAATGATTTTTTATCTCCATTAAAAAATTTTAAAGTAATGTTTACTTCCTCAATAAATTTATCGTGTGCAATAACCTTCATTCCAAGACCAATCGCTCTTTTAGCAACTTCTTGTCCTATACGACCAAAACCAATAATTCCTAAGGTTTTTCCTGCAAGTTCTGTACCATTAGCGTAGGACTTTTTTAAGCCTTTAAAATCCGCATCTCCACTTAATGGCATTTGACGATTACTATCAAATAAGAAACGCACCATTCCAAATAAATGTGCAAAAACAAGTTCAGCTACTGATGCTGATGAGGCTGCAGGAGTATTAATTACATTAATTCCTTTTTCACGGGCATAGTCCACATCAATGTTATCCATTCCTACACCTCCTCTTCCTACAATTTTAAGGTGAGGACAAGCATCAATTAAGTCTTTACGGACAGTAGTAGCGCTTCTAACTAATAGTACTTCATAGTTTTCAGTATTAATAATATTTATTAAATCCTCTTGAGCTACTTTTTCAGTAATTACTTCAAATCCTTTTGTGGTTAAAGCATCAATCCCAGCTTGTGAGATTCCGTCATTTGCTAATATCTTAGTCATCTTAATTTTGTTCTAATTTTTTCATTACATCTACTAATACTTGTACACTTTCAATAGGCATTGCATTGTACATTGAAGCTCTATAACCGCCAACTGATCTATGTCCTTTAAGTCCATTAATTCCGGCTTCATTCCACATTTTATTGAATTCTTCTTCTTTACTTTCATCAGTAAGTAAGAAAGTTACATTCATATTTGAGCGATCTTCTATTGCAGCTGTACCTTCAAACAAAGGGTTTCTATCAATTTCACCATATAATAAATCAGCTTTAGCTTGATTTATTTTTTCAATTACCTCTACACCTCCTAGCTCTTTTAACCATTGTAAAGTAAGCATAGATACATAAATAGGGAATACAGGAGGAGTGTTGAACATACTATCCTTACTGATGTGTGTATTGTAGTCCAACATAGTTGGAATTTTTCTTCCTGTCTTACCTAAAATTTCATCTTTTACAATTACTAAAGTTGCTCCTGCAGGCCCCATATTTTTTTGTGCCCCTGCATAGATGATGTCAAACTTACTAACTTCTACTTTCCTACTGAAGATATCCGAACTCATATCACAAACCATAAGGGTAGGACAGTGTGGAAATTCTTTCATTTGTGTTCCATAAATTGTATTGTTGGAAGTACAGTGAAAGTAATCTACATCACTAGGTATTGTATATCCTTTAGGGATGTTATTGTAATTTTTGTCAGAAGAATCACCTATTACTATTGCTTCACCTAAACTATTGGCTTCAGTTATTGCTTTTTTTGCCCATGCCCCAGTATTAGTATAAGCTGCTTTCCCATCTATTTTCATTAGGTTCATGGCTACCATCAGAAATTCCATACTTGCCCCACCTTGTAAGAAAAGAACAGAATATCCTTTCGGAACATTTAAGAGCTCTTTTACCAATGCGATAGCCTTATCCATAACAACAACAAAAGGTTTGCTTCTGTGTGAAATTTCAATTAAGGATAAATTATCATCATTAAAATTAATTACTGCTGCTGAGGCTTGTTTTAAAACTTCTTGTGGTAATATGCAAGGTCCTGCTGAGAAATTGTGTTTTTTCATTATTATTTTATTCTTTCTAAGTAAGCTCCTTTTTCAGTATCAATTTTAATATTATCTCCTTCATTTATAAACAATGGAACATTTATTGTTGCACCACTTTCAGTAGTTGCTGGTTTAGTTGCATTTGTTGCCGTATTTCCTTTTACACCTGGTTCAGTAAATGTAATTTCTAAAACAACATGAGAAGGGACTTGTGCTGATAAAGGCATACCCTCATCAGCATGAAAAAGGACCTCAACTGTTGCGCCTTCTTTTAGGAATTGTACATTGTCAATGAAATCTTTCTGCATCATAATTTGTTCGTAATCATCATTATTCATCAAATGATAATCATTACCATCAGCATATAAGAACTGATACTTTCTGTTTTCTACTCTAATTACATCAATTTTTACTCCAGAAGTAAAAGTATTATCTAGTAGTCTTCCTGTAGTTAAATTTCTAATTTTTGTTCGTACAAATGCCGGTCCTTTTCCAGGCTTTACATGTAGGAAAGACTCTATTTTCCAAGGGTCTCCATTATGATTAAAACATAATCCGTTTCTAAAGTCTGCTGTAGTTGCCATATTTTTTATTTTTGATTATAACCTTTCATAATCCCTCTTCCTGAATTCTGTACAAAAGAAATGATTTCATCTCGTTCTGGTGAGGCATTTAATTCAGTTTCAATTTTTAATAATGCTTGCGTATTGTTATTATTATTCTGGAATAAAATTCTAAAAATTGCTTGAATCTCTTTTATTTTATCATCAGAAAACCCTCTTCTTCTTAAGCCAATAGAGTTAATTCCCACAAATGATAAGGGCTCACGAGCTGCTTTTATATAAGGAGGAACATCTTTTCTTACTAAGGATCCTCCAGAAACCATTGCATGTTTTCCTACAGATACAAATTGATGAATTGCAGATAGTCCTCCAATAATTGCATAATCACCTATTGAAACATGCCCACCTAAAGCAACTGAATTTACAATTACACAATTATCACCAATTACACAGTCATGTGCAATGTGGGCGTAAGCCATGATTAAGCAATTATTTCCAACTATAGTTTTTCCACTAGCTGATGTTCCTCTATTAATAGTAGCACATTCTCTAATTGTACAATTATCTCCAATTATAGTTAATGATTTTTCTCCTTCAAATTTTAAATCCTGAGGGATAGCAGAAATTACTGCACCAGGAAAAATTCTGCAATTTTTTCCAATTCGAGCCCCTTCCATTATTGTAACATTACTTCCTATCCAAGTTCCACTACCAATTTCTACATCTTTTTCAATAGTAACAAATGGTTCAATTACAACATTTCTTGCTATTTTAGAATCGGTATGTATAAAAGCTAATGGCTGATGCATAATATTATTTTTTAGGTGCTATTTGGGCTAATAAATCTCCTTCTACAACAATTTTCCCATTAACAAAACCTTTACCATGCATGTGGCAAAGTCCTCTTCTAATAGGAGAAATTAAGTTTAATCTGAAAATAATTGTATCTCCAGGAATTACTTTTTTCTTGAATTTTGCATTATCAATTTTCATAAAGAAAGTCAAGTAATTCTCAGGGTTTTCTACCGTACTTAAAATTAAAACCCCACCTACTTGAGCCATAGTCTCCAATTGTAAAACTCCAGGCATTACTGGCTCTCCTGGGAAATGACCTTTAAAATAATCTTCATCAGCTGTTACATATTTTACTCCTACAATTGATTCCTTATGTATTTCTCTAATTTCATCAAGAAATAAGAATGGTTCTCTATGAGGTAAAATTGTTTTAATTTTCTCCTTGTTATACATTGGAGCTTCATCAAAATTGATTTCTGGTGCAGTTTTATTCATGTCTTCAATCATTATTTGCTTTAATTTTTTAGCAAAATTAGTATTATTTTTATGTCCTGGTTTAGTTGCAGTAATTTTTCCTTTGATAGATTTTCCTAACAATGCCAGGTCGCCTATTACATCTAGTAGCTTGTGTCTTGCGGGTTCGTTTTGATGTCTTAAAGTTAAGTTGTTAAGATATCCTTTTTTATTAACTGTAATTTCAGTTCTATTAAATGCTATTCCAAGCTTAGCAAGTTTCTCTTTTGGTATTTCATTTTCAACAACAATAATTGCATTATTTACATCACCACCTTTTATTAAGTTACTGTCTAATAAAACCTCAAGTTCATGTAAAAAACAGAATGTTCTGCTTGCGGCAATTTCAGTATTAAAATCTGTTATCGAATCTAAAGAAGCATTTTGAACTCCTAAGGTTTCTGAATTATAATCAATCTCTACATCAATTTGATATTCATCAGAAGGAGTAGCGATTAGGGTTGTTCCAGTTTCTTTGTCAGTGTATGAAATTTTTCTTTTTATTTCAAAGAATTGTTTTTTTACATTAAGAGTTCTAATTCCTGCCTTTTCAATGAGAATTGCAAAATCCTTTGCACTGCCATCTAAGATAGGAATTTCAATATTATCAACATTAATAATGAGATTATCAATTTCAGCACCAACAACAGCCGCTAAAATATGTTCAACAGTATTTATTTCAGCAATTTCTTTTTTAAGCCCAGTACTTCTATCAGTAGAAAATACATTATCAATATCAGCCTTTATTACTGGATTTTCTTCAAGGTCAGTACGGATAAATCTAATTCCTGTATTTGCTTCAGCAGGAACAAGAGTCATATTTGTAAAAACTCCAGTGTGAATTCCAACTCCTGAAATAGAAACGCTATTTTGAATGGTTTTTTGCAGTTTAGGAGTCATTTTCTTTTTTCAGTTTATTGAGCATTTGATACATCTGTGGTAATTTTTTAAAGATAATATATGCCCTTTGATAATCTCTAATATCAAAAGCCATTGGTCCTTGAACTATTGCTCCTTTGTCTTTAATACTTGAAGCAATCCCACTTTGTCCAGCAATTTTTACTTCATCAGCAATTTTAAGATGTCCAGATACTGCTACTTGCCCACCAATCATACAATTTTTTCCAATTTTTGATGAGCCAGCAACTCCAACTTGTGCAGCAATTACTGTATTTTCTCCAACATCTACATTATGAGCAATTTGTATTAAATTATCAAGTTTTACTCCCTTACCAATTTTTGTAGATCCCATTGTAGCTCTATCAATAGTGGTATTTGCTCCAATTTCTACATCATCAGCAATTTCCACATTACCAATCTGACTAATTTTGTTGTAATTATTATCATCATCAGGTGCAAAACCAAAACCATCTGATCCAATCACAACTCCAGAATGAATGATGTTATCCTTTCCAATTTTACAATCTTGATAGACTGATACATTTGGAAAAATAATAGTGTTTTCTGAAATACTAACATTCTCGCCAATATAACAATTCGGGTAAATCTTTACATTTTTTCCAATTGTCACTCCCTCACAAATAGTTGTAAAAGCACCAATATAAACATCATTAGCAATTGATGTGTCTTTGCAGATATCAGCTTTGTTTGATAGGCCAACTTTATTGAATTTCATCTTGTTGTAAATCTGTAATAATTTACTAAATGATGTGTAAGCATCTTCAACTTTTATTAAAGTAGCATTTATTGTGTTTTCAGTAGTAAATGATTTATTTACAATTACAACAGATGCATTAGTAGTGTAAATGTAAGGAGTGTATTTCTCATTTGCTAAAAAGCATAAATCCCCAAGGCACCCGTCTTCAATTTTAGCAACTGAATTTACTTCGATATTTCCATTCCCCTCAATGTTTCCGTTCAGTAAATCAGCAATTTGTTGAGCAGTAAATTTCATTTGGCGAATTTAATAATTTTAATCGTTTTAGATGTTAAAATTAAATCTTGTTAGGATAGCATAAAAAGTGTTTGTTGACCGTTTTGTTTAAAGCATCAATGTTGAATTGATCTGATGCTGAAGTAATATCAATTACGTCTCCATTTTTCGTTAAAATATTGATATTAGATTTTTCAATATTGTAAGTGCTATTACTAACTTTATCAGTGAAAATAAAGTAATTTACTTCTTCTGATGAAATATTATTTTCTTTAAGAAGTTCCATTTCTTTTTCTTTTATTTCGGACTCAATAAAGGATTTTTTTTGAACTTTAATTTTAAGAATATTTCTTTTTAGAATCATCTCAGATAAATTTGAAAGCACAAAATCCTCCTCTTTTTTCCAATATTTTAAACAAATAAAAATATCGTTATCATCAAGTTCAGCAAAATTCTCAAGAAGATTATTATCATTTTCAAAATCAGAGATACTAAAATTGTTTTTTAAGAATAATGAAAGTTCCGGAGTTGCAAAAATATCATGATTATTCATCATTAAATATTTAGCTCTTTTAAGTACTTTAATTAACATATTTTCAGCTGCAACAACAGTTTTGTGCAAATAAACCTGCCAATACATTAGCCTTCT
>Ga0206677_10002816_pt1 | contig 14992 bp, 4 predicted proteins | sample M130m12015metaG_FD_155475 | JGI IMG/M metagenome (GOLD analysis project Ga0206677, IMG submission 155475) | Ammonia-oxidizing marine archaeal communities from Monterey Bay, California, United States - M1 30m 12015 | ecosystem: Environmental > Aquatic > Marine > Intertidal zone | place: USA... | reverse complement strand
CTTCTTTCCCTGAATTAGGCACCCCCTGCACTTCTTTCTCACACATTTTTCCCCCTCGTAGAGGGGGCTTTGCCCGAACAAACAATGCAAAACCGTTTAACAGTCGGTTGAACAGGCGGGTACGGTGAACACCTTCATGACTTCGCTTTCATCATCAAACGGCCGATTTTTGGCGGTCTTGCTTGTTTTGCTTATGTTGGGCGGCGTGGCGCCGTTGAATGGGACAGTGGATCAGGAATTCCAACAGGCAGAAGTGCTCGTTGAACCAACGGTCCCAATGAACTCTGCATCCTCTTGCTCAACGTGTCAATCCTACAACTTGTACCTTGACGAATCGACCAGTGAAACCGGTGGCGAAGGCTCCATCACGACCCTCGAACCGACGGGTGCTCACCAAGAAGCAAGCGCCTTTGGTGGCGTTGAATTCCGCAGTGCTGAAATGATCTCCGATCTCCTCGTTTACGGGCGTGACAACACAGACAAAGTGACCCTCACCCTTTTCCTGCAATTCACAGGCTCTCAAGGCTCGACCGCTGATATCACCTACTCGCTCAAGGCCGGTGATTCCGAAGTAGACTCCGTTTCTGAAACGCTTGACGACCCGTGCACAGGCGGCACATTCGGCACCAGTTCCTGCTCTTGGACCTCTTCAATTGTCGATTTCGATGTACCCTCTGACGGTTTTACGGTTGCCAACGGTAAGCAACTGAAGCTCAATGTTGACGCTCAAGCCACATGTGAAAGCAGCGGTGGCGGCGGAATTGGTGGCCCGAACTGTGAAGTCAACGTTGCTTTCGGCGATGTTGAACAAACAAACGGATATTCAAAACTTGAGATGAAAGCCAACGCACTGGCGAACTCAGTGGTTAAGGTACACCGCCCTGGTGGCGGCTTCCTCGACCCAGAGGTCACAGAATGGTCGCCTGCTCATCGACCTGAGTTCCGCAACATGCAGTTCTCGGTTGATGTTCGAGACGCCTTTGGTCGCGATGACATCCAAGGTGTCGATCTCGTGATGGCCACGCCCAATGATGCGGGGACTGTGTTCTCAAAGTCCTTTGACGACGACGATTTGAAACTCGATAACAATGGATTGGTTGGCAATTACACCTTCCAATACGAGACTGGCATTAGCGCAGGTGAATACCCACTGCGACTCGAAATTAGCGACGTTCAAGGTCACACATTGGTCTTCGAACACAGCGGCATTGAGTTTGTTGAACACGATGTTTACCTCACCCTGCCAGAAAGTCAGCCCGATGTTGTTCTGATTGCTCCGGGTCAAACCTCGAGCATTGAATTCCTCATCGAACACACGGGCGCCAGTTCCTCTCAACTGGACGTTGTGTTCTCGTTGTCTCGATCCCTGCCTTCGACCTGGTCCGACCCCGTTTGGGATCAACCCGGCGGTTACAGCCTCTCTGGCGGTGGCACGTTTGCTCGACCAATTCTCAGCATCGAAGTGCCTGATGGTGATTTGACTTCCGCTCCAAATACATTGGAGATTGAAGCTCGAGCCTATGCAGAGAACACCGAAGGGCAAACGGTCGAGGTCGCTGTCGAAACCATCGTCCTCGATGTCGAAGAGTCCGATGTCTTGTCGCCGCCTCGAATCTCTGTGTTCGAAGACGATGAACACCAGAAGCAGATTGCTGATTCAACCCGTCCTGAAGCCTATGACGAGACGCTTTCTCACTATGTTGATTCAGGTGATGTAAGCGGTGATTTCTTCATTGATGTGTTCAACTCCGGGTTCATTACCGATGCGTTCAAACTTCGAGTCACTGAACTTCCAGATGCTTGGGATTACAAGTTCTATGACAACGAAACGGGACTTGAATTGACAGAAGAAGGCATTTATGCTGTCACTCCAGACATCGGTTCCCATCAAATTCTCACGGTGCGCATGGAAGTGTTCCCACCCTCTGATCGGGAGGCTCAAGACATCGGCCTCGTCACGATTAGCGTGGCAAGCAGCGGCGATTCTGAACTCAGCACAGCCGTGTCATTCACCGTCCAGAGAACCTTTGGCGTCCTTGTCGAAGTGACAGCAGATTCAGACAGCGGTACCTTGGGCACCGTTGGACCCGTTTCACCAGGTTCTTCTCTATGGTACCAAATGCGCATCACTGACTCCAGTGATACTGTTGGACAAACCACATGGCGCATCATCAACCCCGAAGACCTCGATCGCAATCTCGAAGACGATTCCCCTTACGGTTCATGGGATTATTCCATCTCCAATGGTTCCCAATCCGACATCGTTGTTGTGTACCTTGAATCAGACCAGTACGCTGATATGAAACTGAGCGTCACCATCGGCGACAAAGTCGAGGCTGGCAACCACACCGTGTACGTTCGAGTCGTTGAGGAAGGCGTGGACGCCCAAGACGCTCGCTACTTTGACCTGCCAGTGACGGTGCAAGTGAGGGAAGATGTCCAACCTGGGCGCCTTGAAATCACAGACACCAGCAGTTCAGTCGTGCGCTTTGCATCGGGTGAATTCCAAACGGTGGAATACAGCATCGACAATCAAAACAACATTCCCCTCGAAGTGGTGATCACACTCGAGAATGAACCGCAAGGCTGGGATGTCCTCATCCGTGCATCTTCGGACCAGACGGGTGGTCGTTTCCTTCTTCTGACCCTTCCCGCCTACTCGAGCAAGGATTTCACCCTCGCCATTACCCCACCTGAGAACCTCAAGAACGGGGAAACAATTGACTTCGATCTCAAAGTGACCCCAATGGACGAGGAAGTGCCATACGATAGCGACTACACGCAAACCAGCACACAGGTCTACGGTACAACGTGCCAAGGGGCCTCGTGCTTTATCAACGAGATTGTGGATCCTGAGCCTCAAACGCTCGTGTTAGGCCTTGGATTGTGCGCTGCATTTGTCTTTGCAGTGTACCGTCGTGGTCAAGCATCGACCTCTGGCTTCGAGGACGAAGTGTTCTTGTTTGAGGACGATAAGGAACTCGAACCATTGGAATCCATGATTCCAGAGCCTGTTGTTGAAGAAGAAATCGACGACGATCTCGAACTCTTGGATGAACTCGACGCCCTTTGAACAGGATAACGCTCTTTTTGGGGCTCATTCGGGCCACTGCAGGACATAAATTTGGTATTTCCTATGCAATTTAATGATTGTTAAATCGAGCATTGTATGAACATCGTACCATTTCCCTTATGAGGCATCAAAACAGCCGAGTTCTTGTGACAACCATGCGTACGCCTTCATCCCCCTCGAAGCCGCGCTCTCAATGGCAAATCCTTCAGCACCGAGACACGGTCAAATCTGTGTCACTTGTTGCGTTGATGGTGCTCTCCACATTCGCCACGATTCAATATGGGTCATTTGATGCGCTTGCCGCTTCTGACCAAGATGGAGATGGTCTCACATACGGTTTGGAATACCTCATGAACACGGCACCAAACGATCCCGATTCAGATAACGATGGGCTCCCCGATGGATGGGAGTGGCAGTATGGCCTCGACCCACTTTCAAGCACCGGCGGCGATGGAGCTGTTGGTGACCCTGATGGCGATGGAATGTCAAACCTACAGGAATATTCCTACCTCCAGCCGACCAACTGGGACCTTTCAAGCACCAGCGGCGTGCTTGATAACGGTGTTTGGTGGAACGGTACCGTGCCCGTGAACAACTGGGACGAAGAAAACGCCCTCCAATACAACCGGCCAGGCTGTGGCGACAGTGGTTCGGATGGAACAGGCACTGTGATTCTCTGTGACGAAGACCCTGTTGGCAACATTTGTACCAACGGCTTTGACGATGACAAAGACGGCTTTGTTGATTCTGCAGACCCTGACAACGATGGTGACGCAGATTGTTCATCGAACGACGATGACGGTGACGGCATCGAAGACGAAGACGTTGCAGGTTGGGATACAGACGGTGACGGTATGGACGATGGCTGGGAAGCAGCGAACGGCCTCAACGCTACCAATCCTTCCAACGCTGATGGTCCAAATGGCGACCCAGACGGGGATGGACTCAACAACTTGCTCGAATACATCAATCCAACATGGACCACAATGTGTGGTGCATCACCCTGTTTCCGCCCCGGGCCGAACGGCTTGCCGACTGAAACCACTTCACCATGTGATCCAGTCCGCGGCATCGGTCCAGGTGGCTGTGCAACCTTTACAGCGGAAGTCGACGGCATCACCTCGACCAATCCTCAACGCGCCGATACCGATGGTGACGGCCTCAGCGATTCCTACGAAGCATTGACCCTGCTAACGGATCCAACCTCGTCTGACACGGATGGGGACGGAATTACCGATGGCATCGAGGTGGGTGGCCAGTACGGCAGCCCTGCCCAAGCCAGTGACCCACGAAACAACAACACTGACGGCGACGCCTTCGACGACGGAGAAGAAGATGTGAACGGAAACGGTGTGGTCGATGCTGGTGAAACAGATCCGACTCGCCGAGAAGATTCTGGTGACGAAGACAACGATGGTATCCAAAACTGGGAAGAAAACCTCTCCTGCACCCTGTGGGATGTTGCAGACACTGACTTTGGTGGCATTAACGACGGTGATGAGCAAAATGTGTCTCATGGAACGGACCCATGTGATTCGCTGATCAATTTCGAAACCACGATTGTCACATGGAACAATGGGAACGGACAGATGGAAGTCGCTGATGGAAGCGGATTCAACCCAGCGGGAGGTGTTGGCTGGTTCAATGTCTCGGGGACGTGGACGCCGTTCGCGTATGCGACGGTTGTCAACGATGTCATTCAGGGGGTTTCCACCGCACCCGGTACGGCTACTCAAGTCGCCAATCGAAACGGTTCATTCTGCCACACAGATGCTTCAACAGATGGGACCATTTCCACAACCCGTACGTATTGTGATGATGATTACACTGACAGCGATGGCGATGGCCTTGCTGACTGGCAGGAATTGCTGGGCACCTTCGGGTGGTTCTCCAACCCAACGCTCGTCGATTCGGATGGCGATGGAGCGAATGACTTCGAGGAAGTCTTTGCAAACACGGATCCAAACGAGCCATGCACCAATCTGCTGGATGATGATCAAGATGGTCTCAATAATTACTTTGAGACAAGCACAGGCTGTGACCTCATTTACATCGGAATCACCAACGGCTCAACCGACGTTTGGGTCACCGACGATGCATCGATTGATACCGACTCCGGTGGTGTTGGTGACCGTGATGAGTACTTTGACGGAACCAATCCCGAAAACAATCCTGCAGATGACCTGCTTCCATCTGACTTTGATGGTGACACGATCCCGGATGCCGTTGAGAACCAAACTGGTACAGACTGGACGAACCCAGATACTGACGGAGGTGGCATGATTGATGGATTGGAATGCACACAAGAATTCTGGATCATCAACTGCCTTGGCTCACCTTTCGATCCATTTGACCCGACTGACGACCTTGTCGACTCAGAGGTTGTGTTTTGGGCCAACAACTCCAGCGGTGTTGTCGACCTCGATGCCACCCAACGATGGCGCCAATACACGAATGATTTCTACACAGGAACGGCCTATGCTCACATTGCAGAAATCCATCCTTCTGAAACAATTATCCTCCCTTCCTCAAACTTCACCCATCTTGCAGATATGGCGTTTGCCAATGACACTGTCGAGTGGCTCATGACGTTCAACAGCCCTCCGATTACCGGTAATTTACCATTGCCGGCAAGTTGGTCAAATATGTCCTTCTACATTGATTCAGGGGCCGAACTAGAACGTTCCAATGACTCACACAACGTCAACATCGTGGTTGGGCCAATTCAAGAAGTTTTCATCCAGCAACCTGAATTTTACTTTGATTGGGCCTCCTTGGCATCAACAACAGTGCCAGGTCAAGGGTTTGCCTACGAACTTGCAACTCCTGATGAACTTACCAACCTTAGTAGCCCACGAAGCTCTTTGCTGAACACCACGAACACGATTGTGACGGAAGCAGGTGCAACCAATGCTTATGACACGGCTGTAGCCATTCAGTCGTTCCTTGCTGAAGGGAATGCTACCACTGAATTCAAGCGAAACTACAACGGCTCAGGAATTCCAAACACAGAAGATTTGAGCGTCACCTTGGTCGAGGCTGTTCAGGAGGGTACGTGTAACGAATTCAACACTGCTTTCGTCACCATGGCCCGGCTGGCTGGCCTGCCCGCTCGATATGTGAGTGGATTTGCCGGCGGTACATGGAACGGCGATGGTTACGCAGTCTTCCCACAAGACCGCACCACATGGGGCGAAGTTCGCCTTCAACAAAACAGTGCCAGTGGCGGTACTGACCTCGGCTGGATTCCGTTCGACGCATGCCCTGCAGCAGAAGAGATCGAAATTGTCAACCAAACCATCTCTTCGCTCGTATGGGATCGAGATGGCACCTCCAGCTTCAATGTCACAGGTCAACTTCGTTACGCTGAAAACTCGACACCAATCCCCGACCTACCAATGGTTGGTTACCTTGTGCCACTCGCAGAAGCAGCAGGTGTCCCTGGTCCAGCAGCCATTCCTAACTACGAGATTGGCGCACTTATCACCGATGCAAACGGAACCTTCCAATTCACTGGAAGTCCGTTGGAACCTGGTGCACCAGGCCTCCATCGCGTTGTCATTAAGCATCTTCAATCTGGTTACGTTTCCGAAGACGGCATAATTTACGATGGTTACGTCAATGTCACCGATGATTCTGTCATCAACCATACTGGGCCGAATGCCATCAACGCACCAGTGGTCGGTGCTGGTGCAACCACGATTATCACCGGACAACTTTCACTTGAAAACGCCCCCCTCAATGTGATTACTTCCATCGCATCGAGCGCTGATGTCCCAGAAATTTGGCTTACATTCACATCCTCTGTGAATGGTTCAATCAACCTCTCCTCACCAATCGGTTTTGACGGTACATGGAGCATCGAGGTGGAATTGGATCCGTTTGAAACCAAGACAAACCTTTCTGCATCGCTCGGCTTCTCCGGTTGGCAAGACACCTCGGAGCCAAGCATTACGCCGGTGCAATTCCACTTGCGGCCATCGACCACGGCCATTGTGTTGGACATCCGTGATGCACCAACACTCACTGCTACCCTTGAAGGTCCATTAGCCAACAACAGCATCATCCTCATCGACGATGACATTTGGGTCAATGGTTCAGCGGTGACTTCAGGTGCAAACCCAGTGGCTATGCCAGGAAACCTTTCGTTCTCGATGCGTTCCCTTGGTAGCGGCTCTGATTGGATTGAAATGTTCAATGCCAGCGTCAATGGTACGTTCTCAGTTCAGCACTTGCTCACAGCAGCAGATGCTCAGATTGCGGCCGGTGAGATTGAACTTCAAGTTCGGTTCTTCCCCGACTCAATCGAGGCAACTGACGATGCGAACATGTCAACTGGCGATCCATACCTCTTGCGAGGTTGGCTCCAATTCACCACACAATCTGTCTCACAATTGCGGAACACCGAGGCAGTGGTTTTGGTCTCCATGACCGACCATCGAGGTGTGGACACAGACCTTCTCGCCTCTGGCAACTTTGACTTCACGTTCAATGGTACATGGGTGAACACCACCGTGGACCCCGAAAGCGAAACCATCACCTTGAATTGGCTGCTTGACGCCAATATGTATGCTGGCGATTACCCTCTTGCCATCTCGTTCAATGGTTCGGACTTGTATCAACCCTCAACCGGACTCTCCTCAGTCCGTGTCGCTGCAGAAGTCGGATGGAACCTCACTCTGGCTCAAGACTGGACCCACATCGGGAACTCAACCTACATCTACGGAGACATCTTTGACGCGGTCCACACCAACCGAAAAATCTTGGGTGACAACATCACCATGCTTTCGCTGATCATGGCGACAGCAGATGGTCAACCAATCGATCTCGCCCAAGGTTTGCTCAACAACACAACCAGTGCTTACAACCTCAGTTTCACAGTTCCTGAAACGAGCCCTTCGAATGCATATGAGTTCATTCTCAACATGGACTTTGAGAATCAAGCACCAGTTGGTGGACCCTACTACCGTTTTGTCGACACATCCGTCCCACCCGCAACGCCGAGCCTCCCTTCCACCTTGGTTGGTTTCGAGTCTGAATTTGTTGTGGATACGGGTCAGCGGAACCTCATCATTGAGGTGAATGGGACCCTCGACTTTAACGCAACAATTTCCGATGTGGCAGACAAGTCCAATGTCAGCGATGCGTCGGTTGAATTTATCTTCGATTATGGAAACACCAATGTCTCACTTGGCACAGCAATCTCGGACCAAGCAGGGTTTGCCAGCATTGGTTGGACTGCCGCTGGAATCGCACCGGGTTACTATGACATCTTGATGATCGTCTATGATGACCTTTCGGATCCACTGGCCGTTGGAAACGCTCGACGAACCGGGAACTCCACACTCGTCAACTTGACCGTTCAAGTTCCGAGCAACTTCCGTATTGATTCAATCCCAAGCACTGTCACTGCGGGCGTCAACTTCAATGTCCTCGGGCAAGTCCTCGATGGTGACAATGCAGCCCGGCCGCTCATCGCACCAGTTGAACTCAGCGCTTTCTGGTTGAGCAACCCCGAGGAACTGCTTGTAGGGTCTTACCAAACTTCAGTGAATGGTAGCTTCAACATGAGCATCCCAACCGACACGTCCGGTAACGGAACGCTCCGTGGAAACAAGGTCCTTGTCATCTCAGTGATCGAAGGCTCTTCACCGTTCTATCTCACGGCAAGCACCCAAAATGGTGTGCTTGTGATGGGTGTATCTCGCTTTGAGAACATCCAACCGCTCAACCCGATCTTGGTCAACCGAGGCGATGAAGTGAACATTAGCGCTCGATTAGTCGAAGCATCAAACCTCTTCCTGCCGCTCGCCGCCTTTGATGTGGACATTGAATTCCATGAAACTTGGTTGCCGGGTACTCAAACGGATGGCGAGGGCTTTGCCAACTTCAGTTACCTCATTCCTACAAGCCACCCACTTGGGTTGATCACGGTCACACTTGTGTTCAACGGGAGCGCAGACCTCTTGGCAACCAACGTGAATCTGTCTTCAATCACTGTGCGTTCGACAACGATTTTGGTGGTCGACGCGATTGCAGCCAATCCGGTTGCTGGTACGTCCTTCGATGTGAGTGGTACGGTGAAAAGTGACAACGGATCAGGTCTCGAACTTAGGGACGGAAGTCTGTTGCCAGCAAACATTCTGTTTGCCATCAATGGCCAACCAGTTGGTTTCACAGTCAGCGGTGGAACGGTTCAAGCGGGCGGCGTTTGGAACGCTACGATCACGCTTGGTGCAGCCTTCCCAGCAGGTAACAACACCATCGAAGCCTCCTTTATCCCTGCAGTCAACTATTACATTGGCTCAGAAGGAAACGAAACCTTCGACAGTCGAGGTTTCACAACCTTGGTGTTCATCAAACCAGTCCTCGATGGCCTCGGTGCGCCGTCTTTGAACGACCGAACTGAACGTGGAAACAATGTCTCGTTCCAGATTCTCTTGCGTGACAACACCGACACTGCTGTTGGCAATCAACAGGTCCTTGTCGGCTTACCAGGCTTGGCTCTCTCGACCTTCACGACGTTTGCCAATGGCACAGCCTCTGGCAGCATTGCGGTGCCTGAGGACATGAGTGTTGGACCAGCTGACCTCTTTGTCGAGTTCGCAGGCACACCCGGCTCAACTGGATTGGTTGGTTCGAACGCCACAACGCAATTTGTGATTCTTGGTCAAACCAACCTCACCATTTCTGAAGCACCATCCACCCTCACTGCTGGTGATGCCTTTGTGGTCAATGGAACGCTGATGGATGACCTTGGCTTGCCACTCATGGTGAATGGCGTGCCTTCGGTCGCCATCGTCCACCTTCTTGTGGATGGAGTTCCAGTTTCCAGCATTGAAACGGATGCACAAACAGGGGCCTTCACCATTGGATGGACGCTCCCTGATGACACAAGCGCTGGCGCACATATGATCGAGGTTCGCTTCCTCGGCGGCAGGGATTGGGTGAACCCAATCGGTGTTGGTGATTTGATCAACCCAGAGTACTACATGCCAAGCAGCGACCAAGTTGAATTCAATGTCAGCGTTCCAACTAAGATTCTCCTTCTTACCCCCGGTGGCGAAGTGAACCGAGAAGAGACCATGACCATCCAGGGCCGCTTGCTCGATTTGGTGGATGCGCCTCTCCCCGGCCTCACGGTCGAGGTTTGGCTTGGCGGTGAATGGATGACCAATGTCACGACCGATGAAAACGGCACATTCACGGCAATCTATCCAGTGCCATCGGGTGCAGAACTCGGTCCATTGCTGCTTGAAACGAGGTTTGTTGGCACCACCTTCTACCTTCCAAGCGCTGCAAGTGGTACATGGACTGTATACAGTCCGGTCCAAGTGACCGTGAACATGGAAAGTCCAGTTGCGGTGGCTGAAAACATCACCATCTCTGGTTCTGTTGTCGACAACCAATTGTTAGGCATTGAAGGGCATGTTGTTGATCTGTCGGTTGAAGGCATTCTCTTGGCAAGTGTGATCACCGACTCGAACGGCGACTTCTCGTTCGAATGGAATGTTCCAGATATCTTCTCGTTTGGCAACCACACCCTTGAGGCACGTGCTGAGGCGCAGGGCTTCTACAGGTCCAATGTTGGTAACACGACGTTCTTCTTGGCACACCGCTCCGATATCACGCTCATCTTCGATGATGGACGAGATGCAACCCGAGGCGACACTTGGTCACTCTCGGGACGTTTGTTCGACATTGATACGGTCAACAACGACGGGCTCCCTTCGATGTTGGTCAGTGTTCGACTCGATGACGTCGAAGTGGCAAGCACCGTAACACTCGCCGATGGTTCATGGGCGGTCATCGTCCCCGCTACCATGGAACTTGCGCGTGGTGAACACACATTCACTGCAGCCTTTGCTGGAACCAGTGCTCACCTCGAAGCCTCCACAAGTGCGACAGCACTCGTATGGTCGAACACGATGATCACGATTGATGGGACCTCTTCAAACATCGTCGTCCGAAGCGATGATGTGTTCTCACCAATCGTTCTGACGGGTTCCGTTTCTGAGATCGGCGGCCAAGGTGAAGTGTTCAACAACCTCACATTGTACCTCGGCAACGGTTCGGACTGTATCTCAAATCGAGAAGGTGCTCGTTGCCTCGAAAACATCCAGGTCGCATGGAATAACGGAAACTTCTCGATGAACGGTGTTGCTCCAGCTTGGATGAATGCAGGTGGCCAGTACCTCCACATCGACGCACCTCGCAACGATGTGTTGTACCTCAACGGTGCATCGGAAAGTCATCTGATTTACGTCAAGGTGAATGCTGACATCGTGCCTTCAATCAACACAGTTGTTGAAGACAAGCAAGAAGACATCGGCGGAAACATCGTGATCACGGCCTTGGACACAAACGAAGGCATTGCAGACATCAAGGTCACCGTTTACCTCTACAATGCGAACGGGTCCCAACTTTCAACACCGATTCAACCGCTCACCGATGAGAATGGAATTGCTTCGTTTGAATTCAACTCCGATCCACCCTACGGTCGCTCGAATGTGTGGGGCGAAGTGTACCTCGAAATCATCATCGATGACCCAAGGCTCTCCGATCAGAGCAAGTTGGCTTTCGATGCAAAGGCGGCTGGTACTCCGTGGGCACCGAACTACAGTTACAACGAAATTTCGGAACCAGTTCCTCCTTGGGTCTACATTTTGGCGGTCCTCATTGCAGCAGGTGCTGCAGCAGGAACGGTGCTGTACCGACGACGCAAGAATCAGGAATTGCTTGAAGAGGCTGCGGAAATATTCGCCTACACAGCCGAGTTACTCGCAGCTGGCGATTCAATCCGTGAATCAATTTTCACATGCTATCAGAACTTGTGCACCGCTTTCCAACAACACGGATTCTTGCGACGAGACTTCGAAACAGTTCGTGAATTCGAAATGGCGATTCGCCAGGCAATGCCACAAATTTCCGAAGACGCTCTCGTCGCTTTGGACAACATGTTTGAGCAAGCCCGATACAGCCGTGAAGAACTTGGATCGCAGCACCAAGCTGCAGCACAACAAGCATTGGAGCGAATGGGTCAAGAGATCTCAGGACTCACAAAGGTCCCTGCTCGATGATTGAGTAACGCAAGGTTTGGTTCACCATCGAAGGTGTAATCGCCCGTTGACGTAGTTGGCGCTTAGGCCCTGTACTGCCTCCGGAAGTGGCATTTCACGTTCGAGTGGCTCGTTGTCACCGTCGGCGATGACAAGTTTGAGGCGAGTTATTTCGCCTTCTTTCTTCGTGAAGAGAACGACATCTTTGGCTGTAACACCAAGCAATGGAATGGTTAGGCCGTCCGGGTTGACGCTGCCATGAAGTGCTTCAACCATCCATTTGAGTTGACGCTCTGGTTGAACTTCTGCAATGTGTGATTCTGGGAGCATGCCTGCGGAGATGAGCACTTGTTCATGCATGGCCTGTACTTCCCCGAGATGGTCTGCGAGTTGGTGGAATTCTGAGTGCAATGACTCGACGCTGGTCGCTAGGCCGCGGGTTGTTTCAGCTTCAATTTCGCCAAGTGCGACTTGGTTAGGGTCGGTGCCGACTGCAAGGGGTTCCCATGTTGCCATGCGGTGTGGGTTGTGTGCGGCCTCCATGAACCTTCGTCCTCCAATCAATGAATGAAGTCTACACTTCATCAACGGTGTGAACCCGTGAAAAGAACCGGCGTGCAAAGCTGGCGGTGGTTGTTGGGGCATTTGTTGCGTTCATTCGTAGGTCTTTCGGGTAACACGTTGCGTAGGTCCGGTCGGTGTGTCGTTGGTCCAGCAGCAGGATAAGTGCACGGTCGCCAATGGAGCGGATTGGCCTTCCCATCGCTTGGAGAATTGCATTGATTGCAGGTTGGGTCACAGTGTAACGCCATGCGTTGTTGGCCCCAAATCGATCCCCTGCATACTTTTTCAGAGCGTTCGATCGAACGGACGGTGGTGCGTTTGGAATGCCGATGCAGGCCACTGCGTCAAGAATGCCTCCATTGTAATCAATGCCTTCCGAGAGGCGTGCTCCATACACGCCACACAACAGAATCCTTTGACCAGCATCACGTTCGCCACGAAGTTGTTCAACCAGTGTGTCGATGTCTTGCTTTGACCATTCTCTGCTTTCAACAATCTTCCGAACGCCCTTGAAGTGGGTGGTGTTGACGATTTCTTCCATCATTTTGTAAGACGGTGCGAACACGGCGATGTGGCCAGGTGTGCCATCGATGAGGGCTTGAATGTGGGCCCGTATCTTATCCCACATGGCTGGTGATCGTTGGGTGTATTTGGTCGAGACATCACCTGCAACAAGCACGGGCCTTCGTTCACCAGCAAAGGGTGAGGCATAGGCTGTTTTCGTGGTCTTGGCCCCCGGGAGTGCCAGCATGTCAGCATACATTTGCGGCGGGTAAAGGGTTCCTGACATCAAGATTGCACCCGAGGTGCCCTTGAACACTGGGCCGGATACCAAGCCGGGATCCAAGAGGTGAGAGGTGATTTTTCCTTCCTTGCCTTTTGCGCTGAATACGAGGCAAAGCGCCGTTGTCGAGCCAAATTCATTGACGCAACTCAAGATGTGACCGAGTCGATGGGAATCTGGTTCCATTGGGTCTTCACCCTCGCCAGCATCGAGATCGATGTCACATCGACTGAGAATGTCTGCAAGGAGTGGCAATCGATGGTGTCGCTGTACGCCGTGGTCATCATCGGCTGCTTTCGCAGGTTCGTCGTTCAATGTTCGCTGTCCAGAGAGGCCTTCGTATTCATCACAAGCACGGTGGAACACATCTGTGAAGGCTGCCACTTCGACATGGGATTCGTTTTCATCACCGGTCAATTCATTATGCAAGCGTCTGAATAAATCCGCAATTTTTACACGTGCAATCTTCATCACTTCGAGGGCCCATGTGGCCAAATCGAGTTCAAGGGCTGTGGAATCCGCACCGCTCTGGTGGTAGATATTGGTCAACGTGCCAACATATTCCTCCAATTCCATTGTTGAGTTTCGGGCGATGGTTGGTGTGATGACTCGCTCCATCGTCATGCGAATGCGGTCAGGAAGGTTGTGGGCTTCGTCGACGACCAAGATGATGTCTTCAAGGGCGATCCCCATTGCCTCCAGGCTTGAAGTGCGAACGCCTTCATCGAACAAGTGGTTGTAATCGCCGACAAAGATATCGGCGTGATTCGCCGCTTCTCGTGCTGCTTTCCAAGGGCAAGTTTGAGCGATTTGCCCGTCAACCCTGTGTATTTTGGCCAATTCGACCAATTCGTCAACATGCAATGGGCTGTCTAAAATTCGCTTGGTAAGGCCGGGTGCTTTGGTGATCCAAGGCTTGCAACTCTTCTCACGGCGTGCGGTGCTGCACATCATCGAAAACACGTGTGGTGACTCTTTGGCAAAGGGTTGGACACACATGCCAGATTGACCAATCATGTCAACTAAGGTGACAGGGTTTTGATTGATTCGTCGTTCGTTAATCCTCCGCACGGTATCAACGACAATGCGATGTTGTGATTGCCTTGAGGTGAGGAAAAAGATGGTCTTCTGACCGGGTGTGAGCGCTGCGACTTCCAAGGCAGCAGCCAAAGCCGCAGCGGTTTTTCCAATTCCCGTCGGTGCAGCTGCAAGATGGTAGCCGCCCTTTCGGAGTGCCTCACGGGATTCGCGTATCATGTCGATTTGACCAGGACGGGGTTGTGGGTGTGCCAAATACGGAAAGGCATCCGTCGAATCGAGTTCTGCCTCCGTTGTCATAATCACCCTTCACAGTCGACCCCTCTAAAGGATTGGGGGGGAAGCGGCAGCCAGCGGCTGCACTGTTGAGCATCATTGTGCCCAGGATCGTGGGGGGCCTGGGCACGTGGGAACCACCAACTCAGCAAGCTGGGGTGGAATCTGAGTCCCCCCGCCCGTCTTTCGGGGGGAGGT
>Ga0206677_10002809_pt1 | contig 15016 bp, 3 predicted proteins | sample M130m12015metaG_FD_155475 | JGI IMG/M metagenome (GOLD analysis project Ga0206677, IMG submission 155475) | Ammonia-oxidizing marine archaeal communities from Monterey Bay, California, United States - M1 30m 12015 | ecosystem: Environmental > Aquatic > Marine > Intertidal zone | place: USA... | reverse complement strand
AGAATCTCTTGAGAAGAGCTTCTCAGATGCAACTCGTACAATCAATAAACTAGTAATTGCTTCAACAGCATTGCTAACTACTTACATTACCGTTAAAGGTGTAGTAACTGGGGTAGCTGACCAATATCGTCGCATTAACTCCCAACTACGCTTGGTAACTCGTTCAACTCAACAAATTGTTGTTGCTAATGAACGACTATTTAAGATCTCACAAGATACTCGCTCAAGCTTTGAAGCTACAACAAATCTCTTTACTCGATTTGCTCGTGTCTCTAAAGACCTAGGCGCTACTCAAAACCAAGTACTTGCAGTAACTAAAACAGTTCAGCAAGCAATTAAGGTATCTGGTACATCTGCTCAATCAGCCGAAGCTGCTATTATTCAGCTTGGTCAGGGTCTTGCATCAGGTACTCTACGTGGTGAAGAACTTAACTCAGTTCTAGAACAAGCTCCTCGTCTAGCTAAGGCAATTGCTGATGGTATTGGTGTATCCGTAGGCCAACTACGTAAACTCGGTGCTGAAGGTAAGATTACCTCTAGCGAAGTTTTTAGTGCTCTTCTATCACAAAGTAGACAAATTGCTGGTGAGTTTGCTCAAATTGAAACAACCTTCTCAGGTGCTGGTCAAGTTGCTGGTAATGCTTTTGCTCGTTTCGTTAATGAGCTAGATAAGGCCAGTGGCTTCAGTCAAGCTCTTATCGACACTACACTAGACATCGGTCGTGCCTTTGAAAGGGTAGCTAGCAGAGTAGAATTCAATGTTATACGAATTAAAAACTTGTTTAATGAACTTGCTTTCCAATCTCGTTTAGTATTTTCTTCTGTTGCTGAAACTTTCAATGATAGTGAAATCGGTAAACAAGTAACAAGGGCTTTCCAAAGCCTACAATCAATTGACCTTTCCGGTATTAAATTACCTACTATCAAACTAGACTCTATTGTATCTGGTTTTGATGTTGCTATTAAGGCTATTGATAAATTTTATAAATTAGTTAGTGGTTACTTCTATGATCTATACATGGATGTTATCGGTAACTCAACCTATACAGACTTAATTAACGGCGTTACAGAAAAGTCTCAAAGCCTAATTACTAATGTAGTACCTAAGATTCGTTCTTTTGCTACTTCAGTTTCAAGTATTTTTAAAGGTATTGAACAACCTGACTTAGCTGGCGTAACCCCAGAAGCTCTTGCTGCATTAAATTCAAATGTAGCTATTAGCACTGCAGGTGGCGGTGACTTACCTATCGCTCTTAGAGCGCTAGATGCTTCCTTAGGTATTCTTAATACTACTCTTAAATTTGTAAGCACAGGCTTACGTGACTTCCGTGAAGCTTTCGGTAACAATGCAATGGCTGGCTTAATTGCTGGTATTGCCTTGCTAAACAAAAACTTCCGTTCTCAGCTTACAAGCGGTACAGGTGCTCGTGCTGGTGGATTTATCGCCGGTAACGTAGAAGCTACTCTACTAGGTCGTTTTACAACTCAGCTATCTGGTGAAGTTGCAGCGCTTGAAAGAATTGCTGGCCGATCTTCAGGTCGAGTAAGTGAAGTCAATGGTGCTTTAACAAACCTAGCTGAACGTGTAGGTCAAACTGCTCGTGATACAATTGCTCGTTTTAACGATGAAATTCGTGAAACAGGAATGGTTACAGCTGCTACAGAACAAGAGATGCGCGACTTAGCTCAATCTCTAAACGGTTCTGCTCGTGCTGCTATTCTTGCTGAAATCGAATTCCGTAAATCGGGATTAACCCAAGAACAAGCTGCTCGTAGAGCCGGTGGTGCTACTGCACGTCTAGTTGCTGAAGAACAACGTTTAAAAGCAATTAGAGATGCTCAAGCAAAAGCTACAGGCCGTGTTCGTGAAAGCTTCGTAAGTGGTGGACAACAACTTGGTGGCGCCTTAGGTGCTACAGGGGGTTTCCTAGCTGGTCAACAATTTATCGATTACCTCGAAAAGAATGTTGGCGAACTTTCAGGATGGCAAGAAGCTGGTATTACTATTGCTGCTAGCTTTGGTGGTCAAGCACTTGGTTCCGCTCTAGGTTCCGGTGTTGGCGCTGCTGCTGGTTTTGCTTTTGGTGGACTTATTGCTAAAGGTATTGCTGCTGCTGGTGCTGCTATCGCTGCTATTGGTAGTGGTATTGCTGTTGCATTTAGAGCTTCTACTGCTGCTTTTGCTGCTGTAGGTGCTGCTATTGGTGCTGCGTTTAGAGGTTCACTAGTATTTACAGGAATCTCTTCTGTTATTGGTACAGCTCTCGCTAGCGCATTTGCTATCGCTGTAGGTGCTATTTCACTCCCTGCACTAGCTATTGGTGCTCTTGTAGTTGGCGGATTAAGCCTAGCTTATTACTTCCGTGATGCTATTGTAGAAGCTTTCAAGATTGCTAAAACTAAAGTAACAGATTTCTTTACAGGCATATTCGGAGATTCCTCTGAAAAGTCTCAAGTAAATGGTGGAGCACGTCGTCGTGCTTCTCGTAACTTTGCTACAGGCGGTAAAGTATCAGGTGCCGGAACAGGTACCTCTGACTCTATCCCTGCAAACCTTTCAAATGGTGAATTTGTAGTTAACGCTGCTGCTACTAAGAAACATGCTGGACTTCTCGCTGCCATTAATGGCGGTATGAACCCAGGTGGTGATGGTATGGGCGGTTATGCTGTTGGTGGTTATGCTACAGCTATGGATTACATTCGTGCTAAAGAAGGTGATGTTCGTCGTGTTTATCATGACAGCCGTGGTCTAATGACTTACGGTGTTGGTCACCTACTTACAAAATCAGAATCTGAAGGTCTTGGTATTCCATTTAGTAAACATCTTTCTGGATATACTGCTACTGAAGAATCTGGTCAGTACCCTCACGATAAATACCTCAAGTCTAAAAATCTACAAATTAGTTCAAACGCTGATTCTCTTTTTGAGAAAGACTTTAAGAAACATGCAAGCATAGCTAAGGGTTCTTTCGGTGAATTTAATTCATTCGGACCATCCCTACAAGCTGCTATGATCGACCATGCTTTCCAACTTGGTTCAATCCGTTGGAATCACCTTAAAGACCAAGTCAGCCTTGGACACATGCCACATGCAGCTGCTAACTACTTACTATCTAGTAACTACAAGCAAACTCCTCATCGTGTTAATGATCGTATTGGTCTACTCGAAGAAGAATTTAAAGCTAACGGCAATATGATTAAGCCTTACAACTCTAGCTATAAAACAAAGTATCCTGATGGATATGGAAGTTATAACTATGATGGTAATGTACCTTCTTGGGGTACTAAAGATAAAATCAAGTCAGATGAAGAACCTGGTTTCTTCTCTCGTCTAGGTTCATTCTTTGCTGATACTAACCGTATGATGATGCCTATGGGCTTCGCTACTGGTGGTTCAGTTAACGGACCTGGTACAGGAACTTCTGACTCTATCCCAGCTCGCTTGTCAAATGGCGAATTTGTAGTTAACGCTAAAGCTACCCAACAAAACCGTGCTTTGCTTGAACAAATTAACTCAGGCGCTGTCATGGGCTTCAAAGATGGTGGTCCAATTGGATCTACAGGTAGACAAGGTCGTGTTCTTGGTGGTCTAAATCGTCAAGGATTTGACACTACTAATATGGAAAGAATCAACGATGATCAGCTTACTAAGCTAGTAGAGTTTTCTCAAATTCTACAATCAGTTGATGACCGTATTGCTGCTCAAGAAGAACGAGGAATGGAAATTGCTCAAGCTGATTATGAACTTCAAACACAAATTGCAGAAACAATTGGTGGTATTCTTAACGCTAATGACAAAACCAAAGATACAGACCCAGATAAGGCTACAGGCTTTTTCGGAAAAGCTAAAGAAGGTTTTGATAAAGGCGAAAAGTCAGGCGAAAGCGACTTCCTTGGTACTCTTGAAGGCGAAGGAAAAGAGAAGACAAAAACTATAGGCGAGCTAGGTGGAAACCTTGGCGCTGCTTTAGGTGAAAAATTTGGTGCTGCAGTTACTAATGCTGATCCTTTTGGATTCTTAGGTGAAGGCATTGCAGCTCAAGCTAATGCGTCTAAGCAAGGGTTTAAGATTAACCAAGCAATGCAGATTGCACAAGCTACTATGAATGGTGGCGCTGCTGCTATTGCTGCCTTCTCAGCTCTTGCACCAATTCCTTTTGTAGGACCTGCTTTAGGTGCTGCTGCAGCCGCTTCTGCTATGGCAATGACTGCACAACAAGTTAGTGCTATTAAGTCTCAAACTTTTAGTCCTCCTACAGGCAAGTTTGCTACCGGTGGTTACGTAAGTGGCCCAGGCACAGGGACTTCAGACAGCATTTCAGCTTCACTTTCAAATGGTGAATTCGTAATGAACCAGAAAGCTACAGCTGCTAATCGTCAGACTCTAGAAGCAATGAACAGCGGTCAATCCGTACAACAAGGTGGTGGCTATATAGCTAACCAAACAGTTCAAGTCGAAGTTGGACTTGGAAGAAACTCACAAGCTACTGCAGATGCTGCAGGAAGCTCTGTAATTAATGCAATCAATCAAGGAAATGCCGACGGTCGTAACTCACGACGTCGAGCTCGTTAAGGAAAAAAGTTATGGCAAATTTAGTCTTACAAGATGACCTACTACGTTTCGAAGCCATTACAATGGACTATGTAGTAGACCGCGATATTATTCGCTCTCAATCTGGTGTTCTTAGATTTAATTCGAATACTTCCTCCCGACGAGTTGTGCGTTGTACACTTATTGCCTTAGGTCGTGCAGGTGTAGCTCCAGACTTTAAAGTAGGTTCTGAAGAAAAAGATTACCTACGTGGAGTTGTACAAGCTGCTTACTACAATAACGATTCGATTGAATTTACTCTTCCTCCAGAAGTGCAACAGTATACTGGTTCGCATACGGCTAATGATATTAATCTAGCTAACTCTGCCGCTGCAGGCAGTAATACTCTCACTCTTCGTTTAGGAAACACTACCGTTGCCCCTGCCTCAACCTCATTAGTTCAGGGTGAATTTGTAACGTTTGGCAATAATCCTACTCAGCATGTTATTAACTCTTATACTGCTGGTAACGGTCAACTTATAATTCACCCTGTTCTTCGAGAAACTATCGGAGCTGGTGAAACAGTAAACTACAAAGATTTAACTTTTCGTGGTCATATTACAAGTGCTAACTTAAAAGAAACGTTTGTTGCAGGTAATAACAACATCTTGAAAATGGACTTAGTAGTAGAAGAAATTATATAGGATAACATTATGATTACAATTACATTTGCAAGCCTCGAACTGTCTCCGACAGTGACAAGGTACACCGTTATTGATGGCGGTTTCCCGCTTGATTATGACGGTAACACATACCTCAATGATGGCTTAGTAGTTGAACTCGACAAAACAGTGATTTCAGCTGAACTCGCTAATGTTACACAGAATATAACATTGTTCTTAGATAACGATGTTAAGGCTGCAATTCAAACTGACACATACCGTAATAGACGTGCAAAAATATTTAAAGGTGAATGGGATGCATCAACTTCAACCCTTTCAGAAGTTCGTAGTATTTATGAGGGTATAATTGACACTCACAATACTCCAAATGCTGATGGTACTGTTGAGTTTATTATCGCATCTCTTATTGCACCATTACGCAGACCTTCAGACAACATTTCTTTACAAGTTCTTCATAACCAAAGAATTGAAGATGGTGTTTATGGAGCGTCTAACGCTATTGGTCCAACTGTTGATACTTTTCTGCGCAACGCTGGTCAAAGCTTCCAAGACTTTACTCTAGGTGCTTCAGAATATCGTGAAGCTGTTACTAAACCGATGTATATCAAAGTTAAGAAGAATCTGTTTGGTAATCACAAACGCAAATACGTTGGTGAAGAACCTGTAAGTCCTGAAATTCAGGAAACCCCTGGTTCTCAGCTAGAAAATCCTGCATCTTATCAACCAGCCCGTGTATACGGTGTCTCTGGTGTTAATGCTGCTATTGTAGCTGCTTGGAATCATAAGACAAGTGGAGACTTTGCTACAACTAAACAACACTACGGTACTGATTGGCGTGGATTTCAAGACGAAGAAGCTTCTAATGCTATTCGCCCAGATACTCGCTTTGGTACTATTGTTTACTTAGTTCATGCTGGTGAAGTAGATAGTCTTGAAATTTATTTTGATGGACTTAATGGTGATGTACAATCTCGTTCTCTTTCACTTACATCTGGCAATACTAATAAGCAATATTTACGCGATGAATACGAAGATGAAAATGAGAATACACAAAACAATACTTATGCTGTAGTAGAGGCTCTTTGGGGTGCGAATAACCAATCTCCCCCAGCTTCCTGGATTGCTACTTCTAATGGTCAAATTGATGCTAACTTTCGTGGCGTTGGTTATGTCCTTGTAGCTATTACTTATGAAGCTACTCGTGACGGTGCCGTATCTCGCGGTATACCTGAAGTAGGTTTTCAAGTTAAACAAACTAAATCACTTAGCATGGATATTCCAGCTTGGTCAGAAACTGCTATTGCCTCTAATACAGGGTATAGCTACGACGATACTTCCCCTTATTCTACTAATTCTTTTTATGTAGAAAACTTTCTACTTTTATTTGCATCAAGTAAAACAAGACCTCTCGAAACAGGGCAAAGTTTTAAAAGTGCATTTTCTGGAGGTTTCTTAACACTTACTCCTGATTCAGCATTTGCCGCAGACTTAGATCTCGCTTATGGTCTAAGTTCTACTAATCTTAGTGCTTATAACTTTGTTGATGGGATAACTGATATACAGATTACTCAATCTGGTAATTACGGCAAGTTTAAAGTAGTAAGCGCAAGCAGAAATGCAGCTGGTACAAAATACAGCTTATGGCTATCAGGAGACAAAGGTAACAGTGGTACAATAAATATTGCTCAATCTTTTGATTTCGGTATTGAAGAAACTACTCGTACAGGAAGTATTACTGCTTTAACTACTCGTGTTGCTAACCAACACCCATCCCGTGTTATTGTCGATTATCTAATGGACAAACAAGTTGGTCCAGGCTTATCTGCTGATGATATTGACTTAGAATCTTTTCTACTTTGTCAAGAAAACGCTGCTAAAATACCTCAGTATATTAACGGTGTTATGCAAGGTAAGGATACCTTTGTTGAGTATATTCAAGATATAGCTGATACGGCTAACCTAACTCTTTATCAAGAAGGCGATAAAATTAAATGTCGCTTTAGAAAACCTGTTCAAGCTTCAGATGTAGCTGTTACTTTTACTGAAAATAATTGTTCTGATATGGAATTAATTAACTTTCGTAATGAAGACAAGTTTAATGAATTTTTACTTACAGTGGATCTTCAAAAAATATCTAACGTAAAAGCTCCTCGTATTACAGGACTTCCTGTTGAGGTTAGAGACACTAGCTATCTTTCACAAGATAACGGTATTCGTAGTATTGGTGACTTTACATCTGAATGGTTAACTCTATTTTATTCTGAAACAGTAGACGAAGATGGTAATACTACTAACGAAATTGATGAATCAGAATCTTCAGAATACTTAGAAAGTTATGAACAATATGCTCGATTCCTTATGGATATTTCTCGTTTTTATGAAGAAATTGAGCTAACAACAACATACAGCATCGCTAAAGACTTTACTATCGGTACAGTATTTGATGTTGAAAATGATCTTTATGGCTTTACAGGAAACAACATTCGTCGTTATGAAGTTGTTGATTATGCAGACAATCATGATGGCACTATTTCTCTCGTAGGACAAAGGCATTCAAATTCAATCTTTGGATTAGAAGATGATTTTTCAAATAATGTATTTGATTCATTAGAACCAACTATCTTACCTTACACAGCTAACTCAGAATCTGCTATTCCATCAGCACCAAGTCTTACCGCTGTGTGGGAACCTATTAGTCGTCGTATTGACTTGTCTTGGACAGAACCAAGTACAAATGCATTTAACATTTCTCATTATCAAGTACAAGAACAAGCCAATGATGAAACTGATTGGACAACTATTTCAGAACAGTTAGTAACATCAGACCGTGTGTTTAGTCGTGCTATTGTTGAACGCGGAGGTATTTATAAATATCGTGTCCGTGCTTTAACAGACCCTAGTATGATTAACGGTCCTTTTAGTTCAGAAAAATATATTAGGCTTGACCTTGCTTTTGGTGACAATAAACCAGAACAACAAAAAATCATTATTACGGGTAACCGTTCAAATGCTTCTGTTGCTTCAACTGTTCCAACAACTGTAACAATTGGTCTTCCAACTAACTTTGAAGCTGCTCCAGCCGACGAAACTGGTACTGGTGCTACTTCTAATATTGGACAACTTGGAGTTGACCTTGATGTTACTTCTGATTTTGTATCAGCTGCAACTGATTCGGATAGCGGTACAACTGCAACTTCCTCTACTGCCTTACCAGGAACTCCTAGTGGTGGTAGCTATGAAGTAGTTGATACTTTTCAAGCAGCTTTAACAGGGTCAACCTCTGCTACCGATGCTACTTCAACTACAGGTACTTTTAATCTATCAAATAGTGCAGGATCTATTGCTATTACATCAGACTTTTCTGAAGCTACAACAGGAAGATTTCCTGCTTCAGGAACAAGCGTAAGTGCAGTAACTAGTCAAGCCCTCCCAAACGGAGCAGGTACGCTTACTGTTACTTCTGACTTTACTGCTAGTGAAAGTGCTTCTTTATCTGGAGAAGCTACTCACAGTATGGCGGCTTTAACAGACATAGGGACTCAAACAGGCTCAACCTCAGGTGCTGGCACCTACAACGATATCGGTACTACTGATATCGATCTTACTGTAAGCTCATTTGTTGCTTCGGCTACTACAAGCAGTGGCAGTACTGGTACTAGAACACAGCCAGGCTCTGATAGTACTATTGCAAGAACAGTAGTAGTAGGTGGTCAACCCGCTGTTTTAGGTACCCTTGATAGATCCGGTACTATTACAACAGCTGCTTTTACTGGTTCAAATTTCTTTGTAAGTGGAAGTGGAACTATTGGAGGCGATGGCGCGGGTTATTCTAGTTTAGAGAATTTCCTTATTTTTGGTTCTTCTAGTAACTCAGCAAGCCACCCTAATCAAACAAGTATGGTTTCTGGAGATACTTACAGAATAGTAATTGATGATGGAGTCAACACTCCTAGTGTAGTCTATAGGCAGTATGGTTTCTTTTCAAGAACTTTTTTAAGTACTACTTATTACTGGGGTTTTCAATCTATACCTACTCTAGATTATGATACGGATTATGATATAGATATTTATAAAAACGCTGTTGAACCAAGTTTTAGTATTACAAGTCAAACAGCTGGATCAGGCTGGTCTAACAATGCAGCTACTTTAAATACTTCTACAGGTGTAGTTTCATTTCCTCAACAAGATAAAACTAGGTATGAAATTTCAGATGTACCATCTGGTTCAGATATTGAATTAGCTATTAATGGAGCTACTATTGATGAGGTTAACACTTCAACAGAATTTGGAGACAACAATACAAGCCGTTCATGGACTTTAACAGGTGGTATACCTATTGGTCTTGGAACTCAAACAGGCTCAACCTCAGGTGCTGGCACCTACAACGATATTGGTACTACTAATATTGATCTTACTGTAAGCTCATCTGTTGCTTCGGCTATTACAAGCAGTACTGGTGCTGGTACTAAAACACAGCCAGGCTCTGATACTACTACTGCAAGAACTGCTGTTGTTATCCCTTCTACAACTGTACTCCCAGTAACATTCCCTGTAGGCTCTACGTTTGGCAGTACAGTTACGAACAGCGGATTTACTAACGTAACCGGAAGTAATGTGCCTGTTAGCACGAGCACTTCAGGTTACTCGCAGTATACTGGTGTAAACCTGTATTCATATAAAGATGGCTACTCACTTAACGGAACACCGATAAGGCTTTGGACAGGTGTTGTAGATGCCAATATTAACATTGGTATTGTTATGGCGGCGATTACAAAACCAGGACAACTAGGCGGAACTGCATATCATATAAACACTGGTGGTGCTAGTACAGGAACTGGCGACATTGGAAGTAACATCGTTGCTGCGTTTGGTTTCCTCTTTAATCAAATAAACAGTTCGACAGGTACTTCCGCTACCGTTCCAGGTATCACAGCATCCGGATTTGCTATCTCGTCGCAAAGTGCTGGAACAGGTTGGTCTAATAATGCTGCTACTATTAGCTTTTCTACAGGAGCAGTTTCATTTCCTCAACAAGATAAAACTAAATATGCAATATCAGATATTCCAGTTGGTGCCGATATTGACCTTGTTATTAATGGGATTACCCTAGACCAGTCTAATACTTCAACAGAGTTTGGAGACGCTAATACGAGTCGTTCATGGACACTAACCGGCACACTCCCTCCCGATAGCTCAGGTACAAATAGTCCAATTAATATTGGAGGTATTGGTACAGGACAGTCAGATGGTCTTAATCTTTCTCAAAGTGGAAGTAACTACATTCTGACTAATAACTACTCTAAAACACTACCTAAGGTAGTTATTACAGTGGGAGGAGTTACCTCAACTATTAGTAGCCTTACTTCTGGTTCTAGTTCTACTATTGCAATTCCTTCTTCAGGAAATACCTGGACGGTTACAGTCTCATTTCCGGCAGGAACTTACGATTTGCCTAATGATTCTGGCACTCTTACGATTACCGAAGATGCTAATGGCATTGCTAGCTATATTTTAGATAGACTTGATTCCAATGGTAATGCTTCAGGTTTTACTGACGGAACCGGACTTACTGTAAACGGTGTTTCTAGAAATGACAGTTATGGTAATTCAGGGCTTATTATTAAACCTTGGTCTGTAAATATTAGTACACCTAATTCAGGTTCTACTGTTTACACACTAGTAAGGCCTGCTAATTTTAATCAAGAAGCTGGCATAGTTTTGCTTAATCCTGATGGTTCTACAAGTTCTTTCTTTTCTTCTAAAGAAGATACAACTGGTGGGATTCTCCCTTACTTTGCTATTTCTGGTAAGCTTCAAACAGGTCAAACTAATTACACTTTCTCACCTGACTCTGCATTTACAGATAATCAAGAGTTTTTATTAGGTGGTACTGCTCAGTTAGTTGGTTCTGCAGTTGCAGATGCCGCTGCACCACGAGCTTATAGCGTTCAAGCTACACGACCTGCTTCAGGTAACACTACCTACACCTTAAGTCCAAATACTGATTTTACAGGTGAATGGACAATTAATAGTATCGCTCAAGGATCAGGTACTCATCAAGTAGTTGATACTACTAGTGGAGTATTGCCTTGGAGTGTCTCTACAAGTCGTCTACAATCAGGTGGTACAACTTATGAACTTGCAGGTGGTCAAGCAAACCTAGGTATCAGTCTATCTGTTAATGGACAAACTCTCACTGAGAATTCTCGTTCACACACCTTTACAGATGCTGACACTAACCGTAGTTGGTCTGCAACTTTCGATGCTACAACATTTAGTCTCGAAGTAGACCCTAACGATGTTGTTTACGTAGGTAATAGCTATGAAATTATTAGTCAAGCAATTACTAAAGGCGCTGATGAAGACGATACGCTAACTGAAATTGCTAATGCAGTTACAGCTATGGATACTAATATTACTTGGGATAGTACTATCTCTACTAATGGTACTACTGGTAACAGAGAAATCACAATTGATTTAGGTACTACATCTAACATTGGTTTTGATATTGCTCTTGGTGGTAAAAATAGTAAAAACCCTAATATCACTGATATCGAAACTCTTGGTGCCGGTGTGAACTTTAGCTCTTACACTCTTACAAGTCCTGACGGTGGTTCAACACTAAACTTTAACGGATTTACAATCGATGCTACTGTAGCTGATCGTAATACTGTTATTAACGAAGCTGTAAGGCAAGTTGATGTTAATGCTGAAGCTCCGAAAGACTTCTTAGCTACAAGTGACGGTAACTCTCTTATCCTTACTGCTCGTACTACAGGTACATCAGCAGGACAATGGAACTTTGCTTGGAACCACGGTTCTAGTACAGGTAACCTAAGAGCTAAAACTTATGAAACAGATAGTGATTCTACATCATCTGCTAATAATGTTGATGCTGAAGTTGTTCGTGAAGGTGTAGTTGACGGTACTGTTAATAATACCTCATTCCCATCAGGAACGTATGCTTCTACTTATACAGATGCGGTTCGCGATGAACGAAACTTCTTTGCGGAACGAGCAGTTATCTATTCTGAAGGTGATACAGAGCCTACAGTTTCTATAACTACAAACGACTATACTTGGCGAGAAGTTCTCTCCTCAGGCTAATAAAAAGTTGCTGGGCAACAATTAAAACTGCCCACCCTTTTAACTCAAAAAACCGTACTACAGTACGGGATACAGATCCCATAGGACATATCAAAATGAGAATCTCAAACATTTCTGCATTCGCAGGAGGAGCAGATGACGTAGTCTGTACTCAGCTTGTAAATGGCTCAGCTAGAAACTGGGACATCGACCTTACCGATTCGGAAGGTGGACCCCTTGACCTAACAGGTTATTCTTACGAGTTTGACACAGTTACAGCTACAGGTGATATTACTCCGGCTACTCGTGGTAGCTCATTCACCCTAGCAAATCTAACACTTGATTCTGGAGCAACTGTTGAAGATCGCAGCACCCTTATTAGTGCAGTAGGTTCCCCTGTGGACGGTAAGCTTCGGCTCTACCTCCCAACTAACCTCTACACTGACTCAGTGCCGTTTGATACGAACACAGATGTTCCTTTTGTAGTTGGTACAATTCGAATCCATAGTGGCGACTCTAATCCTACTATCTTGTCGATTCGTGTACTAATTGTAATTCGTTATGGCGCTATCTCAACAGGTGCTGTTGGAGACCCTCCTTCAGCCCCAATCCCAGTAACAGTTTCTTTTGATAACATTACAGCCAAGCCTACAACAATTGCTGGCTATGGTATCACTGATGCATTTAGCGGTAACTACGCCGACTTAACAAATGCACCAGCTTTAGCTGCTATTGCTACATCAGGCGCCTACGCCGACCTAACAAATGCACCAGCCTTAGCTGCTGTTGCTACATCAGGCGACTATAACGACCTAATTAATACTCCGGTGTCCTACGCTAATTCAGACGTAGACGCACACCTTAACCAAAGCACAGCAACCCCAGGCGAATTCCTTACATGGGATGGCTCAGACTATGCATGGGCTGCTACTGCTACAACTTATACAGATACAGATGTTAACAGTCATCTTAATCAAAGCACAGCTACAACCGGTCAAGTTCTAACTTGGGACGGTGCAGATTACGCATGGGCTGTTGCTGCTACAACTTATGATGATTCAGATGTTGCTACTTACCTTAATGGTAACCTAGACACAAGCATCATTCCAGACACAAACGATACCTATGATATTGGTAGTGCTACTAATAAAATCCGTGACATTTATGTTAGCGATAACAGCATTAAGTTTGTTGATGATACAGACCCAAACAACCTTGTTGAATACCCAATTAGCCGTAGTGGCACTCGTGTTCAATTCAATGGTGCAGACCTTGGAACCAAAGCAGAAGCTGATAAGGCTACTGGTGGTTACGAGTTCACTGGTGGCTTTACTGACCGTGTGTCAGGTGCTTCCGGCGTATCAGATCTTGGTAACGATGTTGAATATACTCAAGCAATGGTTGATTCTAGTTCTTGGCTACGCTTTGGCCTTGACTCAACTCGTCAAATCGCTAATGATACTCCTTACTGGGGTGACAGCGCTGATGCTAACGAAGCTCCACATGCAGGAACTACTGCCTATCAAGGCGTAGGTCTTTTCTCAGGTGCTTATATGCCAGCTGGCGTAACAAGTATGTTTGACTTTGCCGATAACACTGCTTATAATGCAGCGTCAACATCTGGTCTAATTTATAACGCGGCTACTGGCTCTTACGATATGTCTGAACTAGACGTAGGTAACTTTACCCAGTTCCGTTTCGATTTTAACTTAACACCACAGTTTGCAAACACAACTGTTGAGGTTGGTCTTATTTGGGCAACTCGTGACGCTTCTGATAACGTTACATTTACTTTTGCTCTAACAGGCGAACCATTGTTTTATGGTGCAGGTACAACAGGTCAAACCTTTTTGAACCGTCCAATGATTAGTGCTTATCTAGCGTCTGCTGAAGATGTTAATGCTCGTGCTCTACCAGCCATCCGTGCTGACCAGCCAGTATTTGTTCAACCACTAACAACACTATTTACCGTAGGGAGGTAACTTATGTCTATTCGTATTCAACGTAATGAAAATGCTAACGCTATTACCTTTCAAGGTTCTTCGCAGCCAGCTTACTGGAACAACTGCCTAGCAGGTGAAGTTAATGACACAGATAACACTCGTATTAACGTACTAAACACAGTTCGTACAACTGACTCAGACAGTCCTGTTTATGAATTCTTTGCTGTACCTTACACAGAATTCCGTACAGCCCTCGGCACTACCTTTACAGATGCTGCTGAATGTGCTGCTTATATTACCGAACAAGCTAACGCTACTGCTATCGGTATTATTGAATTCGGTGCTACAGATACTGTAGACTTTTCACGGGATGCTACTAATACTACTATTCTTGCCTCTACAGGTCATTCTTATTCTGTAAACTCTATTAAAGCAGTTGCAGAAGCAGATGGTACTATTTCTATTAAAGAGAATGTAAGTAACGGAACAGATGTTATGCGAACTATTCGTAAAGCAAATGTAACATTTAGTGGGCAAACACAAGGACAACAGCTTAACTCAGTAGTAAACTCTCTTAATGCACTATTTACTGTAAACCCAGTAGGCTTAGGTGCAGAAGATAGATTTATTTCTAACACTTATGAAAGTGACACTGCTTCTGTCGCTACTTTTGGTGATGTAACTATTACTACCGATGTAGCTACTAAAGGTACTAACACTGGTTCAGAGTTTAACGACGGTTTTTACACAACAAGTGACCCAATCTCTGCTAA
>Ga0206677_10002808_pt1 | contig 15018 bp, 9 predicted proteins | sample M130m12015metaG_FD_155475 | JGI IMG/M metagenome (GOLD analysis project Ga0206677, IMG submission 155475) | Ammonia-oxidizing marine archaeal communities from Monterey Bay, California, United States - M1 30m 12015 | ecosystem: Environmental > Aquatic > Marine > Intertidal zone | place: USA... | reverse complement strand
GATGAGCATACCGCACAGTCTATGGGGAGACTCTTGACCTGCCTACTGGCAACCCTGATGCTCTTGCCAATAGTAAGTGCCGTCTACTCTAACAGCCAAATGACTACAGAAGGAACTGCTTGGTATGATTGTGATGATTCGTGGGCTAGTATAGAAGATGATTCTGGCATCATTCTAGCCAATGGTAGCGATTTCACAATTGGTTTAGACTCAGGAAATCACACAGTTCAAATTGGAGACACTGAGAAATGTCAAGGCGTAATGCCAATTACTGAGGAATTGCCTAACCTTAGGCCTGCTCCATCTGAAGATTTTTTCACAATAGATTCAGAGATTTGCCCCCAGGATGGTTTCGATATCTCTTGTGAAGGAGTACATACATCAGGAGATCTGATTAATGATTCAGCAGATATATTTGCCATCAATGTTAGTTCGGGGAGTATTCTAGTCCTAACTCTAGTAGCATCCTCAGCAAGTATTGATGTTGATTTGCATTTCCAAAACCTCACTCATGAGTTACCAGTAAGTAATGCATTCAGTTTAGCATTGAACACAACGATAAACGGAAGTTATGTTAGTTATACACCTATTGAAAATGATGGTCGTATCATTGTAACAATTACCAGTCCAAGTCCTGACAACATTTGGTCAATGCATACAGGAATATTTGATACTACAAATGTTAACCATCTCGTCAACTTAGAAAGTATAGCTGGCATTGGCAAATCACCATTGGTCTACACACTAGGCGAAGATGAATCACTAATGATTACTAAGTCGATTACAACAAATGGATTAACTGATGTTCCAATCCAATATCGATATGTATATCCAAGTTCAGAATCTGAATGGTCAAATGCCACATTGAATGACAGAATACATGGCATTGAAGGTACTGAGTACGTTGAATTCCAATGGTTCTGTGAATGTAGTTGGGTAGCTTCGATGTCACACCACCTACATTTCGATGCGAATTGGGGAATGGATGCCCCAACTTATCGCCCACTGAGTGGAACTAGTGACAATTCAACATATCCGCTGATCAACATGGATGGGGAAACAGAAAATGGTGAATTGACATTGCACATGGGCGACTACCAAGATATCTTGCGTGTTGAAACCACTGGGTGGAATGAATCAATTCACTTGGTAGATATAATAGTTGAAGGCGATATTTATGAAATGAAAGTTACTATTTGGGATATGGACCAACAAACATGGGATGTGCTCAATGAAGTATCAGCAACTTACTCAATGGATAGAATTAGCCTATCACTTGACGTCGGATTGGGAACACACTTCATCAAAATTGAACACCTTAACGGAAGTTCTGCAATCGAACAAAATGCAGAACCTATCGATTGGAATATTAGAATTAATACTGCCGTAATCGATGAGGGAGATGAACCATGGTTCCCAGCTTCAGATGCTGTTAAAGAGGCAGCAGATGTGTTCTATTGGCTAATAGGGTTGATTTTGATTCTCCCCTTTGCAATGTTCTACATTTTCATTCGAAAAGAAAAGTTGTTCGCTGAAGAGTTTGCAAGCAAAAAGAATAGATTGCAGTGGTTAAATCAGAAATTGGCAGAAGGAGATGCATCTCACAATGACCTCACTAGAGCATTACGAGCAGTTTCTTCGCTCGAGTGGGAAAAGGCCTTGCAGGTGTGGGGTGATTCCCAAATACGTCATTTCACAACAGGTATTGATATGGCAATCTGGTCACTAAGTAACAAAAATGAAGGTATTTGGTCACTATTGATTGGTATTTGTGCTAAAGAATGTGATTGGAATGTTGCAGCACTTCGTTTTGAGGCCCCACAAGGTGAGCCTTGGAATGTCAAAAAGGTTGAACCAAAACTCCTAACACGAGGCTCAGAGATATTCCTTGATTCCCTAACACAAGAATCACGTTTATTCGTCCAAGTCGAACTTGAGGGAAGTAGTGATGCCTTGGACATACACTTGTCGGGTATGGTTGATGGTGAGCCAATGGCAGCCAAGCCTTCCAATACAATTTACAGAGATTCTAAAATTTCTGAAGAATAATCAACTGCGCCTTTCTTTAGCATCAGCGATAATTTTGTCCATTAGGTCGGTCTTCCCATCAAGATTCTGCCTTAACTCCTCTAGAGATTTCCTGGTTCCTTTATCGAACTTCCTCGGCATGTGTAATTTACACAACACTACAACATCCCCTCTACCTACCCCTCTGCTAGATGGAAGGCCTCTAGATGCGATGGTTATAGTGTCACCAGAATTTGTTCCAGCTGGAACTTTAACAACTAAATCTTTGCCATCAATGTGAGGTAAAACTATTGATGAACCAAGAGCAAGGGCAGTGAAACCCAGAGGTAAAGACATAATCAAATCCATTCCATTGCGCTCAAACCATGGATGCTCCTCAATCATTAGTTCAATGAATAAATCACCTGCGACACCTCTGCCTTGAGGAGCAGGATGACCTTTTTCTCGCATCCTTAGTCGTGTCCCTTCTTGAGCACCTTTAGGTATTGAGAATCTAAGAACTTGTGATTCTGATTGCATTCCATCACCAGAACAGGACTTACATTTTGATGCATAAGTTCTACCGGAACCCTGGCAATACTGGCAAGCGCGAACTGAATCTTGGACGAAGGGTCCAATCTGTTGCCTGACTCGGACCTGCCCAACACCATCACATTCGTCACATTGAGTAGTCACCGCATCTTTAGCACCAGTACCCTCGCAGTCAGAACAAGTAACTGGAAGATCGACTTCAAGTTCGTCCTTACTACCTTCTAAAACTGATTCAAGATTTACTTCATGCCTAATTAGAATGTCATTGCCTTGCTTGCGAGATGAGCGACTGCTCCTCCCTCCAAACATGCTTGAAAAAAAATCTCCTCCCAGAATATCGTCTAGATTTATGTTGAATCCCTGGAAGCCACCAGGTCCAAACGGAGAACCACCCGGACTATTATGTCCAAAGCGATCATAATTTCTACGCTTATCATTATCTGATAGAACAGCATAAGCCTCTTGAATCTCTTTGAACTTCTCATCTGCATCAGGTGCATCGTTTTTGTCAGGGTGATACTTGCGAGCCAAAGATCGAAATGCCTTTTTCAGCTCGGTTGCATCGGCCTCTTTTGCCACTCCAAGAACTTCGTAGTAGTCTCTCTTATCAGACATATTGACCACCGCGATTATCCTATGGGGGGAGGAGGGGGTTATTCAGTCCAACGCTCATAGATCGATACCACAATTAGAACAAAAACGCTCACCAACTGGATTACTTGCACCGCATGATTTGCATGAAGGAAGAGATGAGTAACCTGATTGTGAAGTCCCTGTAAATTTCTTTGCAGCAGGGGCACCATAAGCCATTTGTTCAATCGATAATTCTTGTGAAACAGGAGTGCTTATCTCATTAGTTTCTTCGTCGATTGTTACTGTCTCGATTCCACTGTCTGTAACTGAGACCATTTCCATCGGCCTAGGTTTTGCCTCTTCCGACTCAATGGGTTGAATCGGAGCGATTGGACGTTGAGCAATGACTGGTGATTGATTGCTCCTTGCAGAAAGTGAAGCATTTCTCTTTGCATCTCTTTCCGCTTTGCGGTCCCGCCCTCTAAAAGATGAAATCATGTCTAAGAATGAATCCATTGGAGAGTTTTTTCTAACAGCACCGATAGTTGAATGAACTGCACCTTCCTCGAATTGTTCATCTCCAGAAACCCTAGCTTGAGCTCTTCGAACATGCTCTGCATCGATTAACATTTCAACTTCAACTTCAGATTCTATTTCATTGTCTCCAACTGAACTAATATTACCTGTTAAGCCCGAAACTTGCCCTTTTAGATTTGCCTGACCTTCGACAGATAGTTGGGTGTCCATGACCACATCTTTCTCCCAAACTCCTCTTTCCTCAGCCTTGAACTGGTTTCCAACTGCTTTTACGGCTTTGCTACGCTGCCATTCATGATCTCTAACTACCCTAGTCTTGCGAAACAGAATAATTCCAATTGCCAAAGCAATAATGTGTAGAGTTACATCTAATCCAACTGAAACCGCCATCATATCACCCAATGGAGTCACCAAGAATCTCAACGCATTGAGAACTAATGTTGGGGTGAAAAGAAGAATCAACGCGGTGAATTGCCTTGCCATCTAATTCTCTCCTTTTTTACTACAGACATGAAGGTTTGCGCATCATGAGCGGTCACTAGGGGCTCTGCCTGTTCTTAGCAAGCCATCGAATAAGCCGATTGTAAATGCGGTGTGAAGTATGATTAAACAGATTGGGATTCCAAGAACTGAACTAACCGAATCTTTCTGTCGGTAGACCGTTCCCATCAACAATAGAGCAACAGCATAAACTGCAGGAGCCCACCACCATTGCTCCAAAGTGAAAATCATCACTAAACCTACAAGAGGAAGTAATTCCCTAACATCCAATCTTCTCGGATGCTTAAGGACAACCTTAGTTCGCCAGAATCCATATCTGTGACACATTCTCCACCAATTGGATAATGTTGACCTTTTGTGCATGTATACTGAAGAGACATCTGAGCGCCATAATTGCCATCCAGCAGCAAGCATACGCATTGACAAGTCACTATCTTGGCTAGTGATGAAACGTTCATCCCAACCACCCACTTCTCGTAATGCATCTACATTATGCAAACAAAATGCTGGAACCTTTGTTTTCTCTCTACCATTGAAAGGCTGAAATTGCCCACCACCTGAACCTATTGGACTGGATAATGCTCCTTCAACCCATTTTGATACAGTGTCTGTTGCATCTCCTGGTTTTGTTCTGCACCCAATAGCGCCAATTTTAGTTCCTAAACTTCTTTCAAGATCTAAAAGGTCAGTGACTCTATTCTCAACATGGTTGGCATCAATCCAAGAGTGTCCAATAATTTCCAAACAGTGTGTGACCTCATCAGAGATATGATCCAGGGCAAGGTTTCTTGCTTGTGCAACTCTTTTACCAGGGTTGTTAAGCACGGTAATTGAGTCACCGTATTTTGAAAGTAAATCTAAGGTACTATCTGTTGAGCCGCCATCCAAAACCAGTATTTCTACGGGCATTGTTTGAGCAAGAAGACTGTCAATACAACGAGTGATGAATTTCTCTTCGTTGAGAACGGGTAATACTGCGCAAACCCGAACTTCCATTATTTGCTCGGTTCATATCAAGAATGTCAAGGTTGGCCTGTCATCTTCATTGACCATGGACTTCTGGCTAGGTATATGCCGAGATTGAAACTGACTGGAGTCGATGAGGGTTTGTCGGTATTAGTTTCTACAAAGATTACCGGCGCAGATGACCCCCAGTTGGTAATGGATGCAATACTCAAATTGTTTCCAGAGTTTACTTGTGGACTACCGGAGAGTCCAGGCTTCCCTACTGACCAAGATGACGTTTTGGCCTGTGAAGGAGTTCCACTAGACAATTTCCTAAACTCACTTCATACACAATCAATACTGGATACCTCGCTTGACTTCATGTCTGCAAATCTTGACTCTAGCGGGACTATTTTTCATATCTCCAGACAAGCAGCATTAGCTGGAAAGGTCGCTTTTCCACTACCTGGTGACAAAACGCTGGGAGGGGTTATCACCGTAGAAATTGGTGGCGAGAACTTAGAAGATTGGCTCGAAGCCGCAACTTGGCATGGTGGGAGAGAAAATATCCCCCGTAAAGTAGGAGACGAATTCACAATGGATGATGAAGGTGAAGCAGTCACCTGGCACTGATTGCTTCAGCGATTTCTTGATCTGGCCCCAACCATTCAACTTCATCGGGGCCTTCGCACCAGACTACCTTATCATGAACATGTAATTTCATTTCGCCAGATAAGACTCTGCACTCCATTACATGTAGCCTGACAACTACATCACCATGGTCAAATATCCATAAACCAATACTATCGCCCACTTCGACTTCTAGTTCCAATTCTTCCATGATTTCTCTTACTAAACATGCTGCAGCGTCTTCGCCTGTCTCAAATTTACCACCTGGGAATTCCCACCATCCTGCATGCTTTTCGCTGGGAGCTCGTCTAGCAGCCAGGAATTTTCCATCTCGAATAATTGCGCCTGCACCAACATCCAAACAAGCAGGGCGCAACATTCGGTCTAAGCACTGTAGAGCAAGTCCTTTCGCATCATTTTGAGATAGCGGCAAGTGAAGGAAAAAGCAGGGAGTATCATCATTCAAAGCCAATAATGTACGATATAATGTTTCATTACACAAGTACTCACCAGCATCTTGACTAATTATTGGATTATCTATCATTTTGGCGATGTCCCAATCTTCAGGAACTATTGTCGAATCTAAATCTCCCTTTCCACTGATTTTTGTATCTCTTAATAGTCGTCCAGAATTGTCAGGAATGCGGAAATCGAGAATATCTTTTGCCTTCATCTCGATTCTAGGAAACTCTGCTTTTTCAGCGAGTCCTAAATGCATGATAGCCTGGTATTTATTGTCATTTAGTAAGTCAGATACAACCCTCGAACCAGATTCGTCCACAGGTAGTACCAGTGATTCAATCAAACAATCTCGAATCACTTCACCATCAAGCAATTTAGCGACATCTCCTGAAATATTAGAAAGGTGTTCCCCGAATGGTCCGAACCCAGTCACTAAAATTCGACCCTGCATGATTATACTGAATAAGTACCCTTCAATGAGATTTGCGTCGCCACATTGACAAGTAAACTGCATACACGAAGGTTTGATGGAGTACGAGGATGATGTCATCGAGGTGGTTGTGCCTGTTGATGAACCAGAACTTGACAAAATCGCCGTGAGTAAAACAATTTGGAATGAAATTACCGCAGGTGTTGGCATTTGGGGAGCATTTAGACCAATATTTGCAGTTGTTTTATCACTTGTACCATTTCTATTCCTAGGACAGCATTTCAACCGAAATCACAGGAGAGGACGTGATTGGTTTTTACTTCAAATTCCACTTGCATTTACATTAGTACTTTGGATACTTCTTTACTTATGGTCAATATTTGATGCATGGAGAGACTCGAGTCGAATTGTCTCAAATGCATCAAGACCATAATTGGTTCTTACATTTTAGAGAACCATCTGCCATCCCCTCTAAATCTGATTTATCATCTGCATCAAATTCGTCTGGAATGTTACCAAAAATGAAATTTCCAACATCATTACTTTCAATTGCCCAATACATGACAGAATTGTCGTTGCTAGAATGATGTGGGTGGTCTGGATCTTCATGGTCTATTGGCGAAGTGTAGACAAGATTGACTAAGCCGAGTAAATGTCCGGCCTCATGAACCGAAACTGCTCGCTCAACCTCTTCACTTGATGGGCGCCCAAATAGACCTTCAGCTTCTTCAACTGAATCTTTGAAAACTGCTACTGTCGACGCATCAACCGCTACGCCCAGAACAGAACTATTTTCGTGATTTCCAGAGGGGAATAAGAAATACCAATGTAATGTATCAGAGCCCATTGCATCACCGCCGTGTTTCCATCGAGCATCGCGGATATCGTTTGATGACCAAATAGAATCTATCTCAAAATCAATTTCTTCAGCGACGATGCTTATCCCATCTGGTTTGTCACAAACTTCCTGTAACCTAGTTTTTACCAAGTCCATGGCAATTGGTTCGTACCCATTTTCATACAGGAAATGAATTTTCATTCGCTCGAATTTGTCATCCTGCAGACAAGCTAAGGCTAGTCCACCCGGTGAACCTCTTGCTTCATCATCAAGGGTATCGCCGAAGCAGCCAGCGACTGATGATGAGACCAACAGTGTAACCATCAAAAATAACCGCATTATATCACCTAAAAATCATCAGGAATTTCTGTAGGGCTGAACAGCTGCCCAGGGCCTGCCGCCTGCGACAGTTGTGTCCTTACCAGATGCTCCCATGACCTGAGTACTCCCAAAGCATCACTTACCAACATTTGTTCTTCTTCTAATGTTACACGTATCAATGTATCAAAGATATCCATGCGGTCTCTGTCGACCAAAGATAAGGCCTTATCCAAGTCAAATGAAGATTCACTCTCAACAGGTACGACATCTAAAGGCCAAGGGTGAGCTAGATTCTCAGGAAGGTTTTCTGAATGTTCCTGCAGTTGCTTTAGCAATCGATTAGTCCAACGAGAAATAACCAGACTAGTTTCTAAAACTGGCATGTTGAGTTGATTGATCAGATTTACCATTCGCTCTTGCAAGGTAACCATTGATTCAGGACCAGACATTTGCCCAACCTCATTCACTCATTGATTCAACATACTGCTGACCATAGTGGGACCATTGTTCCATAGTCCAACCCTCTGGTAGCCCAGATGGGGGAAGAGGAGGGCCCGGTTGGATTGCAGGTTCAGAATGTTCAATATTTGGCACTACTTTACCAGCCATTTCTTCTGCAACTTCCGCTGTTTGGTCAGACTCATCTACTTCTTCACCTCTTTTGATACGTCGCATCTGAACCATTGTCCAAACCGCATACGACATTGCACCCAAAGCAATTAGATACATCACTACTGATAATTGTGAGTCTGCTATTTGGTTTGCTAAAGCATCTCCGTCTCTATCAACTTCATCCTTAACCAATAGAGGACTTATTGAAATTCTTTCTTTCTCTACACCTGAGTCCAATAACAGAATCCTGTGTTCTAATGTATCTCCTGAAGAACCATCTGCAACTGCATTTAGTTTAATCTGTATTTCACTTCCCGATGGTGCATCGATTGTAACTGCTGAAAGCGTCTCCCAGTCATCTCCGGAGACAAGGCGTTGTAGGACAAATGTGACATTTCCGGATGAGCCACTATTACGTGCATTCAATTCCAAATTTACAGATTCGCCTGCGATTGGGGTAGGATTGGACCATTCCCAGAAGGTATCCTCTCCTCGTAAACTGATATCAGGTCCTGTAAGAGCCATAGGCCATGATGCCAATGGCTCAACAATAGTGTTACCTTGACTATTGTATGGGTTTCCTGATGCATCAGAACCAGTAACCCAGACATCGATTGTGTAAGAGGGGAGGAGCATTGTTGCGCCACCATCTGTCAAGTCAAGATAACCAGTCCAGAAGAACTGATCTTCAAATGGAGTAGTATCCGGCAATGGTGAGGAACCTCTGCTAATTTCTGCTTCACCCGCTCGTACAAGATAGTGGATTACTGCAGGATTATCCATACTAAACCCTTGGTCATCCCTTGTTTCCAACATCACCTGTAAATTGCCTGCCAAAGAGATTGGAATTTCTTCTCCCGGCTCAATACCTGCTATGTACACAGCGTGAATAGTCGGCCTCTCACTGTCAACCGCTAATCGGAGTCTTGGTTTGAAATCAGATTCATCAACTGCTAAACCGGGCAAGTCGACTAATTTAGCACGCAGATCCAAATGTCCACTACGAACATCAGGAACAAGCATATCTATACTGAAGTATCCACCTTCTCGACTAGTTGTAGTCCATTGATTATCATAATCACCTAATTCGATGGTGAATGAACCAGCAGGCGCTGGAGTTTCATCTTCGGCAAATAGGACCCTTCCGCTGAACCTAAGTGCTTGTCCTGCACCAATCAAGGTTTCATCAAAATCAGGATTGTAGTGATTGGTACCATCACGTAATTCAATAGCAAGGATATGCCCCGGTTGTGTATCAAATCTCAAATCATTATCCAAACTCCAAAGATCATTACCAAGACCTGCTTTGTGGATATTGCATGGTGTGTCCTCATCTAAACCGCAAGGCTTGTCTTCAATCCACACCTTTGGAATGAAATGTGATTCACCATTTGTGTCCCATATTTCAGGGAAGTTCCATGTCAACTGGAATTTAATCGATACTACCATTCTTGATTGATTATCAGGGTCTAGAATGATAGATGAATAAAGATTCGAAACTGCTAAACCAGAGCCTCCGCTTTCAAGATAAATTTCTGGAAGTCCATCTGCACCTTTCGATACCTGTGCAAATATTGATGTCTCTTCATCATCAAAATCACCAGCTAGAGCTAGTTGAACATAGTCTACATCCCACCATCCATTGATATCAGATACCATGAATGTGGCTGTATAAGAAATTCCAGGGTGAAGAGGAGACATGTCATCATGGCCCATGATTGTAGAATTGTCAACATCCATCACTGGTTCAAATTCTTCACGAATGACATACCATGAGAGAGATTCATCCCAAACAGGTTGCGTTACACCATTCCCTTCTCCTCCACAAAATTCGCCAGGCTCTATATCGCAAACAGGTGAACCACCCATTGCAATAACATTGCCCTGACCGTCTTGTCCCGTCACATAAAATGCGACCTTCTGACCGTGAGCTAGCATTGAGTCATCGATTAGTCCGTTGAAAATATTCAGACCTCCTGCAATAGTTTCAGGAGTTGTGAGTGTCTTCGACCTATATTCGATAGGTTCAGGAAGACCGTTGAAATTGGAATCATCACACTTTTCATGATCACCTGCTTGACAGCCGACCCAGTAATGTAAATCCACAGTTTGTGGAGGATCTACTGAATCTTGAATAATGATTTCTATTGCTTGGCCACCAGGAGATGGTGGGCCTTTATGCATTTCAGAAGACATTAGAGGACTAGCGAATAACACAAGAGGAGCATTACCATCAAAGATTAATTTGATGGTGTTGTAACCAGGGTTCACATAGTTGGAACCGGTCGAAAGGTTGACTGCTTCGACATACAATATCATGCCACCAGGGGCTGATTCAATTGGAGATTCGAACGTCATGTTGTACTGCCCAAATGCTGGATTTCCTTCCGAGTGTAGAACATATGGCTCCCCAATAGGGTCGCCGTCATAAGTTACATTTTGTCCCAGCACTCTAAGTTCAAACTCTCCCGCTTTGGGTGATAAAGCTGAGTTTTGGAAATTAATTGCTCCATTAATCGATAAATTGAATCCTCCGCGAACCCAGTCACCAGGGTACAACTCTCTCCCGGTTTCTTCCCAAACACGCATGCCGTCTAACTGAATATCATTCTCCACGTTCAATGATAAAGTATCAGTTGTCCAAGCGTTGACTTGAGGTCCTAGATCATCATTCATAGAGACTACGGCTTCCATCTTTCTTTCATCGTCCCAGGTCCAATTCACACGCATTGGCATCTTGACTGAAACAACGCCTTCAGGGTCTGTAGTTGAGGTACAATTACCAATATCAAACTCGACTATTCCGTCGGCATCATCGACGACACTACATGTGTCTCCACGCAACCATTTGAAAGCTGGATTCCCACCATGTGAATTGTTTAATCCAATTGTGGCTTCGGTAACTCTATCCACTAAGTCTCCGTGTGCCAAGCGTACCACAAGATTACGATAAACTCCATCAGGTGCTACTAATCCACCTTCCAATGAAGCATCCATAACTCTTGTTTTCATTCGATATTCGATATCAAGTTCTGTGATTTTGACACGTCCAGGAGTATTTGCTTTGACTGCAATTGGAATTTCAACAGTACCTACGCCATTGCTTGGAATATGGCTATTGAACGCATCGACCAAACTTGGAGTATCAGAAACCACACTACCAACAGCGGAATCATCAGACGCAACTACTGAACTCTCATTAAGGAACAGAATTGATTTCCAATCCCAGATATTATCATCACCAACATCTAGTTGTGGAGCGTCAGGATATCCTTCCTCATACCAAAGTATGAACGAATCAACCTTTGGAGTTTCAGTATTATCTGTTGTACCCATCAAAACAGAGTAAAGCAACTCATTGCCACCGCCTTGGGTGGAAAATGAGACCTCCATGTTGTTGGAGGCATCTTCCCAACTGGTACCGTTATCATTCGAAACTTTCACTGTAATTGAACTTGGACTTGGAATGTCTTCAGTCCAAACAGCCCTTACCTTGCCTACATTTGTGCCAGTCGATACTTTTTGACTGGTCCAATCCCCTGTCGACATATATGAAGTAGCATATTCTAGATTAATCCACCAAGATACTGCAGATGAACCGATTAGTTGCATTTTCCAGATTAATTCATTTCCGGGATGAGAGAAGTGTATGGTTTGATTTTGGCTTACAGATTCCCAATGAGTTCCATTATCGGCACTTACCCAATAATCAACTCGATCACCTTGGCTTGGAGCAGACCAATGATTTTGTACATTGACTGCTAAAACATCTTCATCTGTCACGATAGTTTCGCCAATCCAAGTAGTGGTTCCAGGAGCCGGATTTGTTGGGAATGAAGTACCTATTCCAAATTCGCGATAATATAGTGTTTTGGAACTCCATGTTGAATATCCAGAGTCAACGGTAAGCAATCTTTCACCATCATAATACAACCCGTACCCTTTAGCTGTGACGTCACGAGTTCCTGCTTGAGGAACTAGAGAAGAAGAAGACCCTGAGACCGCCCAAACACTGATTTGGTCTGTATCTTGATAGTACGAACCCTTCATACAACGGATGAAGAAAAAGTCATTATGAACTGTCAACCCATGAACATTACTGGTCGACTTACCACATTCTGTTGTGGACGAAGAAACTGAAGAAAAGACAAACATGTCTTCCCCTCTTGTGTATTGTCCATTGTCACCAAATTCGTATGACACAAGTCTTCTTTGAGAACTGTGAGCAACCCAAACTTTCCCTGTTTCTCTGTCAAATGAAATACCATTGTACTCACCATACTGAGCAGAGATATCATACGATTCTACGCAGTTCCAAGTCCAGTCATCTGACACATCAATCGCTAGAACACGTATATTTTGTAGAGGGGTGTTTGTAGAGTAGGAATATCTGTAAGTCGAAAAGATGCCGTACAGCATTTCATCGTCAGTAATGGTCCAATCTTTGAATCCATATCCTTTGTAGTAGGTTGAACTTGGATCTTGTGGCAGTGTACACGATGATTCACGTTGTAAATCAACGACTATATCTCTGCTGACATTGTTAGGATGCATTCTGTTAACAACCTTATCGAAAGAAGAGCCAGTATATGTTGACATAAACAACCAGTCGTGGTTTCGTAAAATCGCACCCTGTCCTTGAGCCATGAAATTAGCACTACTGAGTTTTACCTGATTGCTCAAACGGCTTTCTGTAGAGTTTGAGGTATGTGGCTGTCTTACTGCAAAACTACCATTATCTAACCAAGCATTCGAACCTGGAATCGGTTCTTCATCCAATGAATGAGAAGCAAACTCAAATTCACTGGATTGGAATCCTAACGATAAATCCCCACTTCTGGCATCCATACGATTTGAATATCCATCCATCCACTCTTCGTATGAATCTGTAGCAACTTGCGACCATCCTGTTGAAGATGCACCAGATAGTGTCATCTCGACATCAATAACTTCTGCCCCTTTTGGAATTGCGACTTTGGTGGTCTTATCAGAGCCACCTTGGTATAATGCAATATTCTCGATGCTGCCATCTGAAAATGTGTAAATGTGTCTTGATGAACCGGTAGCCTGCGCATTACCAACAAAGGTTTCAGCGAATGGACTTAGAGGTGTTAGGACAAGTAGCATTAGCATCATTGTCAGCATAGCACGGGTAGAAATTCTCTGCGACATGCGATTCACCTATCTTAGCGACATCCGACATAATTCTTGAACCATCCGGCGTCAGGTCACAACAGAAATCCCCCTTTAGGGGGAAATCTAGTGATTACGCCGTGTTTCTACTATCATAGCGAATCGGTGAAGAATCACCGCGTAATCCGTCTTCTTCATCGTCTTTCACTTCGAACCAATCTACCAACCAATCACCGTCAGTATCCCAGTTCAGAGGGTTGCTACCTTCTGCAATGTGATCTCCATCTAAATCTAGTAAATACCATCCATATTCATGTTCACCCAAATCGATTGCAGGCGCTCGGTTTGTATTACCGACATAGTACAAATCCCACTCTGAAGTTTGGTCTCCTGAACAAAGAGTCATGTCGTCACCGGAGTCCAAGACCAAGAAATCGTTGTCCATATCATCAATAATCAGAACATAACTCTGGTCATCAATATTCTTACGATTCATTCCTAAATAGTTCGTAGTGTCTTCGTCAACTTCACCAAGACCCAAAGTGAATGCTCTAAATTGCCACCACTCAGTTATCGGAGAACCGCCCCAAGTTTCGCCAGATAGTCTTACCGAATCCGGAGAGTCGAGATTGGGATTGGCGATAGCATAGAATTCCATGAAATTCGTATAAGGAGTGTAGACACATGTTGCAGTGCAATCCCAGTTACCATCTTGGTCTGGGTCTTCATTAGCATCCAACGGGTCAGCAGGATTGAAAGTCGCCCAAGCCCAACCTAAGTTAGGACGTGAAAGTGACCCTGAATTCTGTGAAAGTGGTCGGCAAGAAGTGGTGTTTGAATCACAAGGTCCACCCGTTGCTGCATCAATCCATTGAACCTCTACATTTAGTCTCGAAGAGAAGTTATCGTTACTTTCATTCCACCCCTTTTCATATTCATACCAATCAGGCAACATGTCGCCATCTGTATCGTTGTCCATTGGGTTAATTCCATACTTGAAAACTTCCCTTCCATCAGATAAATTCCAGTCAGGTTCATGAGAGATTACAACTCCTGAACTTACTTCAGTATTGAAGGTGATTGAGTCGCCATCTGAATCATTTGAATCTGGCCTAGTACCGTTCAAATATTCCATGTAATTAGTGAACGGTAAATCTCCAATTCCGTTTTGTATGATGTCTCCTGAGGGAGTAAATTCACGGTTTTCCCAAGTGCCCTGTGCTGCAGGTATGTCAAACGAAGTTCGTCCATACCACCCGTCGCTATCTGGGTCGTAATCCACATCGAATGGATTGATTGGATTTGTAGCCCAATGGTTCTGAGTTGTTGGGTCTGGAAGGCCATATACAGCGTAACAGAATTCCCATCCATCATTGATACCGTCACCGTCAGTATCCGGATGTGTAGGGTCTGAAATTCCAAACAATGATCTGTTGAATGTATTTTCATCTTCGGAATTAATCATATCCATTCGGTC
>Ga0206677_10002795_pt1 | contig 15046 bp, 15 predicted proteins | sample M130m12015metaG_FD_155475 | JGI IMG/M metagenome (GOLD analysis project Ga0206677, IMG submission 155475) | Ammonia-oxidizing marine archaeal communities from Monterey Bay, California, United States - M1 30m 12015 | ecosystem: Environmental > Aquatic > Marine > Intertidal zone | place: USA... | reverse complement strand
GATGTTTATAATCCTTCCGTATCTACTTTTAATCATACCTTTAATAAGAGCTTTAGTTAGATTGAAGGTGCCAGTTAAATTAGTAGCGATAACATTATCCCAATCTTCGTCTTTCATTCTTAAAAATAATTGATCGGAGGTAATACCAGCATTATTTATTAAAATTGATGGTGTTAAATTATTTTCTTTTAGATAATCCATACACTCGTTAACAGAGTCTCTGTTTGTGATATCTAAGGACAACGGAATTAAATTTGTATTATCTGAATCAAATGTAAAATTATTTCTTGATGTTCCGATAACTTTATGACCTTTATTTGCAAAATGTTCTGCAATAGCAGTTCCAATCCCACGAGATGCTCCAGATATAAATACTATTTCTTTACTCATATTAATTCTTGTAAATCATTTTTAAATGTCGGAGATACCATTGATAATATATTATTTAAACCATTTGTCTTTGCAAGACCGGTAAGCACTTTACCAGGTCCGCATTCAATAACAATTCCATCATAATTTTTAATATGTTTCATCGTATCAACCCATTGGACTGGTTTAAATAGCTGGTTCTTTAATTTTAATTTAATTTCTAATGAATCAATTGAAGGTAAAGCATCAAAATTATGAAGAATTGGAATGTCTGGCTCAGCAATTGTAATATTGTTTAGTTCCAGCTCTAATTGATCAGCTGCATCTTTCATCAAGGCACAATGAGAGGCAACACTTACTTTAAGTTGAATACATCTTTTTGCGCCTGCTTCTTTACACTTTTCAGCTACAAGTATTGTAGAATCGTTATCCCCTGCTACAACGATCTGGTTTTGAGAGTTGATATTTGCGGCGCTCACTATTTTTCCTGTTGCCTCTTCAACTTCTTTGCAAATATTCTGAATTGAAATAAGGTCTAGATTTAATATGGCAAACATAGACCCGGGTTTTGCATTCTCCATAAAAATACCCCTTTTATGGACTAAAGATACAGCTGTCGATAAATCTATAGAATTAGATGCCAATAATGCCGAATACTCTCCTAGTGAATGCCCGGCAAATAAATCAGGCACTAATCCAGTATCAGTAATAAATTTTTGATAGTAAAGATAAGAAGTTATTAGAATAGCTGGTTGAGTGATTGATGTTTTATTTAAAACCTCTTCTGGACCATTAGTGATGCAATCTAAGATATTAATATCAAGGATATTACTTGTTATATCTAAAATGTTATTTAAATCGTCGTTAAATGGATTAAGCATCCCCAATGACTGGGATCCCTGACCTGGAAAAATTAAACTTATATGCCTAGGCATTAGTTAGACTGTTGTATCTTCAGCCTCTTCTTTCTCAACTTTTCTTAAATCTTTTACAAGCCTGCCTTTGTAGAATCCATCCTTAGTCATTTGATGACGAGCATGTTTTTCACCAGATACAGGATCAATTGATAGTGTTGATGCATTTAATGAATCATGAGATCTTCTTTGACCTCTTCTTGATCGTGTTACTTTACTTTTTTGAACTGCCATACTTACCCTTAAAAAAAATGTATCCTATCAAAATTATACTATGAATGGTAGAAAAACTTACTTTAATCCTTCTATGAGATTTAGAAATGAATCATCTAATTCTGCTTTGATTGATATTAGTTTATTTTCCATGTCATAAAACTCTACTAGCATTGAGTGAAGTGCCATTCTTTTTATATTTTTAGGAGATATTTCATTATTAAACTCTATATCCCCATACTTATTATCATTTAATACTGGATGGCCAATATGATTGCTTTGAACTCTAATCTGGTGTGTTCTGCCAGTAAAAATTTCAATTTCTACGAGACAAGAAGAGTTTAATTTTAATTTTGGTACGAATATAGATAGAGACTCTTTGCCATCATCTGAAATAAAAGATTTTTTATTAGATGTTTCAGACTTATTAATTAAAGATTTAATTTCTTTAGTGCTATTTAAATGACCTTTAAGAATTGCTATATATTTTTTCTTTATTTTTTTATCCAGAAGTAATTTATTAAACCATTTATTTGATTTCTTATTTTTAGATAGCACAAGACATCCAGATGTTTCCTTATCTATTCGATGGCACAAATCAATAGAATCATCATATATCGATCTTACAACGTCTATAATTCCGATATTGTTCTTGGTACCACCGTGAACTGCTATGCCATAAGGCTTATTGATGATAATAAAATTATTATCTTCGAATATAATATTTTTAGTTACTAAAGTTTTTAAGCTTGTATTAACTTTATGTTTAGGGCCATTTCTATCTTCATTTAAATATGGAGGGATTCTTATCAAATCACCAGAAGAGATCTTGCTGTTAGGCTTAACTCTTCCAGAATTAACCCTAACCTCACCCTTTCTAATAATGCTATATATTTTAGATTTCGGAATTTCTTTATAGATAGACATCAAGTAATTATCTATTCTTCTTCCATCATTATCATCGTTAACTTTTAATATTTTGACAGGCATGGGACAAATCTATAGGATATACGGGTAAATGACTACTTAAATTAGTCAATTTTTAATTAAAAGAAAGATATATACAACAGTTTAAAAACAACTCCTAACCGAGTTAATCACGTAAGCAAGAGATAGTAAGACTTACTGATAGAAGCTTAATCAAGCACACTGCTGCATTATCTTCCTATATTTAGGGAGAATAATATGAAGAGAATATTAATTAACTCATCCTTTGGTGATGAATTGCGCGTTGCTCTAGTTGATGGCGCAAAGCTTTATGATTTTGATACCGAATCACCAGACAAAGTACTTTTAAAAGGTAGTATTTTTAAAGCTACAGTATCGAGAGTTGAATCAAGTCTTGATGCAGCATTTGTAAATTTTGGCTCAGAAAGACATGGTTTCCTACCATTAAAAGACCTATCTAGTGATTTTTATAAGAAAAATTCAAATGGCAAAAGCGAATGCACACTAAAAGAAGGTCAAGAAATAATCGTTCAGGTTACAAAAGAAGAAAGAGGTACTAAAGGAGCTGCTCTTACAACACAGATAGGACTTGCGGGACGTTTTATTGTTTTAATTCCAAATTCATCTAGATCTGGTGGTATATCAAGGAGAATTAGTGGAGAAGAAAGAGACCAAATCAAAGAAGCATTAGACTCTCTAAATATTCCAGATAATATGAGTGCGATAGTTAGAACTAATGGTCTTGGAAGAACTTCTGAAGAACTTAGCCTGGATTTAGCATATTTATTAGCATTATGGGACGAAATTAATAACAATATTCCAAACGCTAAAAGTCCAGCCCTTATTTACAGAGATGATAAGTTAATTGTTAGAGTTGTAAAAGATTACTTTAAGGATGATATTGAAGAAATTCTTATTGATGACAAGGACACTTATGAGGAAGCAAAAGAATTTATAGATGCAGTTTTACCTGATCATTCAGATAAAGTCATGCTTTATCAAGAAGAGATACCACTCTTTAATAGATATCAAATAGAGTCCCAGATTGAGCTAGCCTTTCAACGAGAAATATCACTAACTTCTGGTGGTTCTATTGTTATAGACCCTACTGAGGCCATGACTGCTGTTGACGTTAACTCCGCTCGTTCTACTAAAGGCAAAGATATAGAAGATACTGCTTATAAAACAAACCTTGAGGCTGCTAAAGAGGTTGCAAGACAACTTAGGCTAAGAGATGTTGGTGGATTAGTTGTAATTGATTTTATTGATATGTTAGATACGGGACATCAAGAAAAGGTCGAAGCCGCATTCAGGAAAGCTGTATATTCAGATAGAGCAAGAGTTCAAATTTCAGGCATATCAAAGTTTGGTTTACTTGAGGTTTCAAGACAAAGATTAAGACCTTCACTAAACGAATCATATGATATTGAGCATGTGCTTGTTCGAGGTCCAAGATCATTGGGTCAGTCAATTCTAAGAATTATTGGTGAGGATTCAGCTAAAGATAATACAGGTGAAATACAGGTCTACGTCCCTGCAGATGTTGCAAGTTATCTTTTAAATGAAAAAAGGAACGATATCATTAATATAGAAAAAACAAATAACATTAGAGTTCTTGTTATTGCAGACCCTTATAAATCAAGGCCATATTATAAAGTCGTTAGAGTTAAGGCTTCAGATATTAAACCTGTTGATTCATACAACCTAACACCTAATAGCCCAGAGCCAGATACTAGCTGGAGAGATGATAAAAACCAATCCAAGGCTATGAAGCCACTGGTTGATGGAATCAAGCCTCCTAAAATGCCTAAAAAGAAAAAAGAAGGCTTAGTCGGCTGGATTAAAAGCATTGCTGGCATAGACAAAGAGGAGAAGCCTAAGGCGAAACCTAGAAAAAATAATCAAAACAGAAAAAGGAAGCCTAGAAACAACAACCCTCAGCAAAATCAAAATAGAAATACTGCTAAAAAAAATACAAACCAAAATAAAAAACCTGCTCAGAATAAAAAACCTGCTCAGAATAAAAAACCTGTACAAAATAAAAAACCACTTCAGGATAATAAAAAACAATCATTGGAAACAAAAACAAATAGCACGCATGATAATGCAAACAAAAATGCTAATAAAACTGAAGTAAAAAATCAAAGTCCTAAAAAGGAAATTTCTAAAAATACTAAGCCTAAATCCGACTCAAAAAAAGTTGAAAAGAAACTTCCGCCTGTAAAAAAAGAGCCTGCTATCAAAGAAATTGTAAAAGAGCCAAAAGTTAAGAAAGAAATACCAACAAGGGCTGCTAACGATCCAAGGTACAAGAGTTAATTAGTCTTCCTGATAAGGTAGAGTTTGGTGGTATGTTTGGAAGGTTATCTAAGTCAAACCACTGAGCTTCAACTATTTCTTGCCCATCTACTTCTATAGTACCCGAGTCATATTCGCAGGTATAAGCAAGCATAAGCTGGCTTGGAAATGGCCATGATTGACTTCCAAAATATTTAATATTTTTAACCTTTAAACTAACCTCTTCATATACCTCACGCTCAACTGTCTCTTCAGCAGTCTCAGACACTTCAATAAAACCAGCCAAAGCGCTATACAAACCTTGAGGAAAAAGTGCATTTCTTGCAAGAAGAATCTGATTATCTTTTTTTATTAAAGCAAGAACACACGGAGAAATACTTGGATAAGTCATTATACTGTTGCATGAGCAAAACATAGCCTCTTCTTTTTCATCAAACTTTTTTTCTAACCCACAATAACCACAATGCTTATTGCTCTTAATCCAATGTAATAACTGATAAGCTCTTCCAAGAAGATTCATCTCATTTTCACCCAAAGTTGACATCAAATGTCTCTGATCATATTCAACAAGTGACTTATAGCCTTGTTCTGATAGGTTAAATAATTGATCGGAGATATCAGCAGCATAAATATTTACACCACCATCTTCTGCAATACCAATTTTTTTGAAGTTATAATTGGTAAAATTTAAAAAAGATGAATTTAGAAGGAATGTTTTATCATTTAAATCAAAAATAACTTTATTATTATTAAAAATAATAAATAGATTAGTATTTTTAGGTTTAATATTAAAAAATCTTTTAAAATGCATATAACTTATTAATTAAACTTATTTATGATCAGCGTAATACAAAATCTATTTCTAGGTAGTTCACCAACTTGGTATAAGAAAACCATTGTAACTTTCTTAGTAATTAATCCAATAGCTTTATTAGTATTAAATTCTTTTGGAATGAATGGTAACTTTATTGTTGGCTGGATGTTTTTACTTGAATTTATATTTACTCTAGCCCTGGCTCTTAAATGCTATCCACTTCAGCCAGGCGGTCTTTTAGCCATACAGGCGATTATATTAGGTCTTACTTCGACAAAAGCAATATATTATGAAATTGAACATAACCTCGAAGTGATTCTTTTATTGGTATTTATGGTAGCTGGTATATATTTTATGAAAAATTTAATGCTAGCAATATTTACTAAATTACTACTCAAAGTTGATTCAAAGATAAATCTTTCATTAATGTTTTGCTTCTCTGCAGCAGTTTTATCTGCCTTTTTGGATGCGCTTACTGTTACTGCAGTTTTAATAGGTGTGACTATAGGCTTCTATAGAATCTATCATACTGTGTCGTCTGGAAAAGATTTTAGTGATGTATCGCATAATTATAATGATAACTCTTCTTTAAGCTCTGTAAGTTTAGAAGATTTAGAAAAGTTTAAAGCCTTTTTAAGAGATTTAGTTATGCACGGAGCAGTTGGAACTGCTTTGGGTGGTGTTTGTACTATAGTGGGTGAACCACAAAACCTACTAATAGCAAAAGTTGCTGGTTGGGAGTTTATAGAATTTTTTATAAGAATGGCTCCTGTAACGATGCCAGTTTTTGTTGCGGGTTTGTTGACATGTTATTGCATAGAAAGATTTTCTCTCGCAGGTTTTGGAAGTCAACTCCCTGCTAGTGTTAGAAATGTCTTTAACGATTTCGATACATACGAAAGAGAAAATACTACCTTAGAGCAAAAAACAGAACTCTTTATTGAAATGTGTGTTGCTCTTTTCTTAGTGCTTGCTCTTGCATTTCATGTTGCTGCTGTTGGATTAATTGGTTTAGCTGTAATAATACTTTTAACTGCGTTTAAAGGTATTACTGAAGAGCATAATTTAGGCGAGGCATTCCATGAAGCACTTCCTTTTACAGCACTTCTAGCAGTCTTCTTTGCAATAGTAAGTGTGATTAATGATCAGCAGCTATTTTTACCAGTTATAACTTATGTTCTTTCACAGCCGCCAGAAGTTCAGCCGCCACTATTTTTTGTTGCGAATGGTTTTCTCTCTGCAATAAGTGATAATGTCTTTGTAGCAACAATCTACATTAATGAAGTTAAAGCTGCTTTTGATAATGGCGTTATTACTAGAGATCAATTTGATCTTTTAGCTGTTTCGATTAACACGGGTACAAATATACCAAGTATAGCTACACCCAACGGTCAAGCTGCTTTCTTATTCTTATTAACCTCATCATTGGCTCCTCTTATAAACCTATCCTATATGAGAATGGTTTTGATGGCTCTGCCCTACACAATAGTACTGTCAATAGTTGGATTTATTTCTATTATCTATTTTTTGTAAAAATGTCTTATTCGGACTCGCATAAAGCATCGATTGCTCCAATGATGCAGTATACAGACATGCATGATAGGTATTTACTTAGATTGATTTCAAAAAAAGTTTTTCTTTATACCGAAATGGTTACAACTGGTGCTATTTTATATGGTAAATGTTTTCATCAATTAGAATTTAATAAAGAGGAGCATCCTGTTGCTGTTCAGCTAGGTGGATCAGATATTGATGATCTAGTTAAATCATCAAAAATTGCAGAAGATTATGGATATGATGAGATAAATCTTAATGTTGGTTGCCCTTCTGATAGAGTTCAAAAAGGTAGATTTGGCGCATGCTTAATGCTTGAACCAAATCATGTTGCCGAATGTTTAAGTGCAATGCAGAGAAATGTTGCATTGCCAGTTTCTATAAAATGTAGGCTAGGAGTTGATGATCATGAAGACTATGAGTTTTTATATAATTTTGTTCAAATAGTTAAAAATTCTGGAATCAACCATTTTATTATTCATGCAAGAAATGGAATATTAAAAGGCTTAAGTCCAAGACAGAATAGACATATACCGCCATTGAAATATGAATATGTTTATCAATTAAAAAGAGACTTCCCAGAATTAGATATTATTATTAATGGGGGTATAAAATCCATTGAGGATTGTCACGAGCATTTAAAAAAAGTAGATGGCGTTATGATTGGCAGAGCTGCTTATGAAAATCCATTTTTAATTAAAGATATAGATAGTCTGATTTATAATGAGCCAGAAGATACTAAATCAAAAAAGATAATACTCAATAAATATTTGGACTATGTAGAAGATATGCTAGAACAAGGACATGACCTATCAAGAATGATGAAGCATCTATTTGGACTATCTAGAGGAGATAAGTTTGCTAAAACTTTTAGGATTAAGATATTAGAAGTCATTAAAAAAGAATCAATTAAACCCCATAGAAAGGAACTTGAAGACTTATTGTTCTATTAAAAAATCATCCATATCATCCAAAAACTCATCTTCAACATCAACCCCGTCATTAATTTCAAAATTTAAATACTGAACATACGAGTCTTTTACAAAATTGTATCTATCACCATAAATTAGTGATTCTATCTCTAAAAGTCTCTCCCTTGTTTCCAAGGCATCAACACCTTTAAGTGCTAGGTTTACATCTGCCTCAGTCATGTGGAATGTGACAGAAAGAAATGATGAGAATGGCCTGGTAAGTGTATCTCTTAAACTTGATGGACCAAGAGCAGGTAACATTAAATAAGGGCCAGATGGAACGCCCCATAGAGCAAGTGTTTGATCAAAGTCTTCTTCATGCCTAGTTAAGCCAATTTTAGTTGCAACGTCAAAAAGACCACCAATACCAATAGTTGTATTAATTACAAATCTTGAAAAATCATTGATAGCTAATTTTGGCTTACCTTGAAGAACTTGATTAACACTAGTTTCTATTTCTTCTAAATTATCAAAAAAATTTGTAACACCTTTTTTAATGGGTTTGGGCGTTTTTGCATATGCTAAAGCAACAGGTTTTAAGAAGTTTTTATCTAAAGATTCATTAAACTCAAAAGTAATCCTGTTAAATTCTTCAAAAGGGTCATTAATATCTTCTGCCTGGGTAAAAGAAATACTCAGAAAAGTGAATAATATAATGCGTAGCATATGTTAATTATACTTGTGATTAGATGAGTGAAGATAAATCTTTGATAGAATCATGTGTTTTTTTTGGATTAAATTCATAAATCTCATCACAAAAACTTATAGAAACCAATTTTTTTAAATCTAGATCATCTAAAAGTTTAAAGTCGTAAGATATCTTTTTATTTGAGATATTGTTTTCTACATAACCTAAGATATTAATATCTAGCTTATTAAAAACTTCAATTGATTTAACAAGATCATGTTCAGCTAATGTATTAGGAGTTGTTATCAATATAGAATAGTCTGGTTTAATTTCACTATTGATAGTCAAATATGGATCTCCGGTACCTGGAGGCATATCTATAAATAAATAATCTAAATCACCCCATTCTGTTGAATGAATTAATTGTTTAATTGCACCACTTAGCATTGGGCCTCTCCATAAAGCAGCTTTATCAGAGTCTAAAATTAAACCCATTGAGTTCAGTTTTACATTATGCGCAATGATTGGTTTAAAGTACTTTTTGTCATCAATTGTAATAATTTCTGGTTTCTTATTTTCTACATTAAAAAGAAGATGTTGATTAGGGCCATAAATATCAGCATCGATAACCCCTACTTTAGAGTTTTTCGCTTTTTCAATAGCAAGTGCTGCGGTCACTGTGCTCTTACCAACTCCACCTTTAGCAGAGGCGATAGCAATTATTTTCTTTATAGCCATATGAATTGTTTTTTCACATATAATACAGGTTATATATGAGCTCAACTACAGATAACGCAAGAAAAATTATAGTGACACAAGCATTGCCTTATGCAAATGCTTCACTTCATCTTGGTCATATTTTAGAAGCTGTCCAAACTGATATATGGTCACGATTTCAAAATAAATCTGGTAATGAATGTTTGTTTTTCTGTGCAGATGATACTCACGGCACACCTGTTATGTTGAAAGCTAAAGAGCTAGGTAAATCCCCAGAAGACTTAATAAAAGAAGTTCAAAGAGATCATGAAGAAACCTACAAACTTTATGATATCAATTTTACAAATTATCATACAACGCATTCTGATGAGAACAAAAAATATTCTGAGAAAATCTATTTAAAAGCCAAAGAAAATAACCTAATTACTAGAAGATCTATTAATCAACTATACGATGAAGCTGAATCTATGTTTCTTTCTGATAGATTTGTTAAAGGAACTTGTCCTAAATGTGGCGCTGCTGATCAATATGGAGATGGGTGCACTAAATGTGGAGCTACATACGATGTAAGTGAGCTTAAAAATCCAGTGTCAGCAATATCAGGAACAAAACCTATAAATAAAGAGAGTGAGCATATATTTTTTGATTTACCAAAAAAATTAGAGACTTTGAAAGAATTTTTGGCTACAGCTAACCTTCAGAAACCTATCACTAATAAACTGAGCGAATGGGTTAACGACGACCTGCAGCAATGGGATATATCAAGAGATGCTCCTTATTTTGGTTTTAAGATTCCAGAAGAAGATAATAAATACTTTTATGTATGGCTTGATGCTCCAATTGGCTACATAGCATCTATAAATAATTGGGCAACAAAGAATAATATAGATATGGATTCATTATGGTCTGATAACTCAGAATATGAGATCTATCATTTTATTGGTAAAGATATCTCTTATTTCCATGGTTTGTTTTGGCCTGCTTTGTTAAGCGCATCAGATCTTAAATTACCAAATGGAATTTTTGTTCATGGTTTTTTGACTATTAACGGTGAAAAAATGTCTAAATCAAAAGGTACAGGAATATTAGCAAAAGAATTTGCTGAACTTTGTGATCCTGAGACATTAAGGTATTACTTTGCAGCTAAATTGAATGATAAGGTTGAAGATATAGATTTAAACTTTGAAGACTATGTTCAAAGAATAAATTCAGACCTAGTAGGTAAATATTTAAATATTGCTAGTCGTTGTTCCTCATTTATTGAAAAGAATTCAAATGAGCTTTCAGATACCTTTGATAACCAACTTTTAGAAGAGGCAATTAAGCAAAAAGAAGATATAAAAGAGTGTTTTGAATCAAGAAATTACTCTAAGGCTATTAGATTAATAATGGATATTGCTGATTTAACTAATAAATATATAAATGATAATACCCCATGGAAAAAAGATACTAAAGAAGCTGCTCATATAGCTACTACCGCTTTAAATGTTTTTAATATTTTATCGATTTATTTAAGTCCTGTAATTCCCAATATAACTAACGGAGCTTTTAAATTTTTAAACCAAGATAGCCAATCATTTAATGACGTTGAATTGCTATTAAAAAATAAAATCAATAAGTACAAACCATTATTAAAAAGACTTGAACCTATAATAATCCCTGAGGAAAAACCAATGAGTGATGAAGAGAATTATATAAATATTGATCAGTTTGCTGAAATTGATTTAAGGGTTGCAGAAATTAAAGCTGCCTCTCATGTTGATGGAGCTGATAAGCTTTTACAGCTTACTTTGGATGTTGGAGATCTTGGTAAAAGAAATGTCTTTGCAGGCATTAAGAAAGCTTATGATCCAGAAAGTCTTGTAGGTAAAATGGTTATATTAGTAAGTAATTTAGCGCCAAGAAAGATGAAATTTGGTCTATCAGAGGGCATGGTTTTAGCATCTAGCGATGATGAAGGAATATATCTTATCTCACCCGATTCTGGTGCAACACCTGGTTTGAGAGTTAAGTAATGGCAAAAGAAGTAGATATAGTAGTAGTTGGCGCAGGACCTGTGGGTCTTTTTACAGTTTTTGAAGCAGGTTTATTGGGATTGAATTGCGTCCTTATAGATAATTTAGATAAACCTGGGGGTCAATGCGCTGAACTTTATCCAGAAAAACCAATTTATGATATACCTGGTGTTCCTTTTCAAACAGCTCAAGAGCATGTTGATGCCCTACTCAAACAAATCGAACCATTTAATTATGAGCTCGTATTAAATGAAAGGGTTGAACTAATAAATGAAATTGATCATAACGAAAGTAAATTTTGGGAAATAGAGACAAATGAATCTACTAAATTTATTACCAAGAATATTTTTATAGCAGCCGGTGCTGGTTCTTTTGAGCCAAGAAGACCTGCAAATATTAGTGATCCTGATAAGTTTTTAAATCATGGTGTTACTTATGCAGTTAGATCAAAAGCATTATACGAAGGTAAAGATATTTTTATATTTGGTGGTGGTGATTCAGCTTTGGATTGGACAATAGATCTAGCAGAAAAAGCTAAAAGCCTCTCACTTGTTCATAGGAGAGATGCATTTAGAGGCGCACTACACTCTGAAGAAAAAATGAGAGAGTTAGTAGCATCTGGAAAAGTTAAACTCTTAACTCCTTACCTTATTGATGATATTCAAGGTTCAGATAAGGTTGATGGGGTAACACTTAAAAATTTTGATACCAATGAGATTGAGCGCCATGATGCAGATGAATTACTCTTCTTATTTGGTCTAAATAAAAAACTGGGCCCTATTCTTGAATGGGATCTTGATTTAAGTGGTAAGAAAATATCTGTCAATACAGAAAATTATCAAACATCTGTAGAAGGCATTTTTGCTGTTGGTGACATAAATGATTATCCAGGAAAATTAGATCTTATTTTATCTGGTTTTCATGAAACTACTCTAGCAGTTCAAGAGGCCTATAAAAGAATCTATCCAGGTGAGAGAGTTCCATTTGGCTACACTACTTCCAATTCTAAACTACAAGAAAAATTAGGTGTAAAAGAAAAATAAAATTGGAATTAATTAATCTTATACATAAAGAGCTTCCTCAAATTCAATGTGGTAGATGTGATACTCCAGGGTGTATGCAGTATGCTCAAGCAATAGTTGATGGTGATCCACACGATAGATGTGTACCTGGAGGCCAAGAGACTTTAGATAAATTAAATTCAATACTGGATAAAAAAATTTCTAAAGTTGATTTAGACTATGGACCTACCATTAATAATCAAAAAGTTTCTATTGTCGAAAGTGAATGCATTGGATGCAAAAAATGCATAGATGCATGTCCAGTTGATGCAATTGTGGGATCGGCAAATATGATGCATTCTATTATTGATGATCTTTGTACAGGCTGTGAATTGTGTATTGAGCCCTGTCCAGTTGACTGCATAGAAATAGTTTCTGTATCAAATGATGAGATAAAAGCACCTAGAGATATATCGCAGTCTGCTTATGATATTAAAGAATCATTAAGTAATAATAAAAGATCTAAGATCAAAAATTTCTCAGATATAAATTTAAATATAAGTAGTGGTATAAATACTCAAATAACAAATCGAGCTATAAATAAAGCGAAAAAACTTGAAGATATGCAAATTACAATTACTAAAAATGATCTAAAAAGCCTTCATGATTTTGATGAAAGCTTGATTGGTGAATTCATTAAAGATAGATCTGATTGATGTTAAAAGATAGGTTTAGAAAATACCTTCCAGTTGTTGTTGACCTTGAGACTGGTGGTTTTGATTCGAATTCTAATGCAATCTTAGAAATAGCTATAACTTTGATAGAGGAAGAAAATGATGAGCTATTAGTTGGAGAAACCTTTAGACATCACCTTAATCCTTTTAAAGGAACTATCGTTGAAGATGAGTCCTTGGAATTTACTAAAATTAAGCTAGGTCACCCTTTAAGAAACGCTGTAGAAGAAGAATATGCCTTAAATGATTTATTTAAAATTATAAATAAAGCTAAAAATAAATATGAATGCTCAAGAGCAATATTGGTAGGTCATAATGCTCATTTCGATAATTCATTTTTAAATGCAGCAATAGAAAGAAATAATATTAAACGATCGCCTTTTCATCCATTTTCTGTTCTTGATACAGTTACCCTGGGTGCGCTCGCAACAAATCAAACTGTATTAGCTAGGATATGTGAATCTTTAGATATTGATTATGACTCAAAAGAAGCTCACTCTGCAGCATATGATTCAGATGTCACTGCAAAAGTTTTTTGTAAAATAATAAACGATTTTAATCAGAACTAGCTGGCATCATTAATTGCTTTCTGTAAATCACCAGACTCATGCATTTGGGCAACAATGTCTGCACCGCCAATTAACTCACCTTTAATAAATACTTGAGGGAATGTTGGCCAATCCGATACAGAGGGTAAAGTTGCTCTAACGTCATTATTTTCTATAACATCAACATATGAAAATTTTGCATCACATTCTATCAATGCCTGAACTGTTTTAGCAGAAAAACCACATTGAGGTTCATAAGGAGTGCCTTTCATATAAATCAAAATATCGTTTTCTTTAATCTGTTGTTTCAATTTCTCTTCGATTGTCATATTTATCCCTTAATAACTTCTATATACCTCTTTATAGTGTCTTCAAAGCCATAATTCAAGGCATCAACTACAATTGCATGACCAATAGATACTTCGTTTACACCCCCAATTTTTGCCAAATGAGGTAAATTAATTAAATTCAAATCATGTCCTGCATTAACTAAAAGATTTTTATCTTTTGCTTTATAGATTAACTCTTTTAAATGATCGTTAATTGCAAAATCATGGTTATCAATTTGTTTTGAAAATTGGCCTGTATGAATCTCAATTGTATTAGCCTTAACTTTTAGAGCGTAATCTATAGAATCTAAATTTGTGTTTTGATTTTTTAAATTATCTACAAAAAGACTAATAGATGTTTTTTTGCAGAGATTATTTATATTAGCTATAACATTACTCAAGTCATCATCATGATCACCGCTTTCCCAGCCATGATCAGAGGTGATCTGATTTGGCAGATCTGGAACTAGAGTTGCTTGATCTGGTTGACATATATCTACTAAATTAACATAACCCTGGAAAGGCTCTAAAGGCTCTGAGAATGGATTACCCTCAATATTAAACTCCACACCTCTATCTTTACAAATTCTACCCAGAGAAATTACATCATTGCTTGTTGCATGTCTGTGGTCTGGTCTGGGATGCAAAGTAAGACCATCAACACCTATATCAATAGCTTTATGTGCATAGTCCTCCAATGAAGGATTATTTTCTCCCCTGGCATTTCTTAGTAAAGCTATTTTATTAAGATTAAGGCTAAATTTCATACAATAATTATAAATTATAAGTAAATCACTAACGGTATAAATCGTCTTCTTTTTTTACAATTAAATCGAATGCATCATTTTTTGCATATTGTGTTCTATCAAAACCCCTAATAATGACTATTGGCATGCCTTCACTGCCTTGACCCATTAATAGACCTGCTGCAGCAGCTAGCTCATCAGCAATAGCAATCTCAGTTGCTTGAAGGATATTTCCATATATATCTTT
>Ga0206677_10002781_pt1 | contig 15094 bp, 12 predicted proteins | sample M130m12015metaG_FD_155475 | JGI IMG/M metagenome (GOLD analysis project Ga0206677, IMG submission 155475) | Ammonia-oxidizing marine archaeal communities from Monterey Bay, California, United States - M1 30m 12015 | ecosystem: Environmental > Aquatic > Marine > Intertidal zone | place: USA... | reverse complement strand
TACTACCACATCTTAAAAGTAGATTCTTCAGAAAAATGGAAATCTAAATGGATACCTTGGGATCTAGTTTTGAAATTCTTTGTAAATTTAATCTTCTCATGAAACAAAACTTCAGCACCAAACATGATTCGTTTTTGCCTTCGGGGGCAAAGATATTAGGAGGCGCAATAGGTTTTATAGGCATCTTTGCTATCATACCGAATCTAATTTTGGGGCTGGCTCTTTTAATAGGTGGAGTATTCGCGGTGTGTTCTGATCAAGGTTCTGATTTTAAACCAAAGGAAAAACTGTATCGCTATTACATTGGCATTTTTGGCCTTCATTTCGGGAGATGGGAATCTTATCAGAATTATCCAGACATGGCTCTTCTCTCCAAAAGAATGACAACATCATCTTTTAGCAGAACAAATAGACAGACAGACCAAACTGAAACTGCCCACGAGCTTTACTTGTTAAGTTCAGACCATAGAAAGAAAATACTGGCTTTTGTATATAAAAATCTAGCAACAGCCGAGGGCTCTAACCCAAAACTTTTGGCTGAAAATCTTGGGGTTAATTACACGATTTACTCACCAAAAATTAGTGAGCAAACAGCTTCTAAAAAAAGGAGGTGAATTAGAAGCGCTTATTAAAAATGAAACTGTAAGAGAATTAATGTAGAGTAATAGTGTTTGTACTAACTATTTAATTCTTTCTTATTACATTAGTAGTATGAAGTTTATCTCGATTTTCACTTTATTTTTCCTGCTTATCAGCTTGTCTCTTTGTTCTCAGGATTTTATTACTGTAGGTAATGCTTTTGGAATTCCTGTTATTCAGGGTGAAGCCTGTTTAGAAGCTGATACTTGTTTTACGCTTACTGAAAACCTGAACAGTCAAGCCGGAGCCGTTTGGGATTTAGACCCGATTGATTTAACGGCCTCATTTGATGCCACGTTTTGTTTATACCTTGGTGTAAATGATGTCAATGGAGCTGATGGATTCGCGTTTGTGATGAGGGGTCCTGGCACAAATGAGATAGGTGGAGTAGGTCAAGGCATTGGATATGCAGATTATTCTGAAACTCCAGAAATAGAGGGCATAATACCTTCTATAGCTATCGAGTTTGATACTTGGGATAACAGCACAGCGGCTAGTGATATTCCTGATGATCATACAGGCTTGTTTTACAATGGAGACAATTCTAACCCTATAGCTCCAGTAGTTCCGCTAATAGGAGTTGGAATAAACGCTGAAGATGGAGAGTATCATACCACTAGAATCGTATGGAATGCGTTAACGTTTGAGTTAGAAATGTACTTCGATGATGTTCTATTAATTTCTAGTCAGGATGACATAATTAATAGTGTTTTCGGAGGTAATCCAGAAGTTATATGGGGATTCACTTCTAGTACTGGTGGATCAGCTAATCTTCAGCAGATTTGTTTCCCGACCGTAAGTATAGATATTTCTAATTATTTCGCTTGTGATGGAGAGACTGTTTCTTTCAGTTATTTCACTGAAGGAATTACTACTTATCAATGGACAGACGAGGATAATAATTTACTCGTAGATTGGAATGTTGATGATGGAACTGAACTTACTGACACGCTTCTCATAACTACTGAGTCTGGAGTGTTTTATTTAGATTTTGAGTTTAATAATAACTTAATTTCTGATTCTGTAGTAGTCACCTTTATAGAAAATCCAGGTCAGCCTTTTGACCAGGAGTTCTTAGAATTATGTCCTGAAACGGATTACCCTTATTTCCTCGATGCCTTAAATGAAGGGGACAGTTTTGAATGGCAAAACGGAGAAGAAAGTCAGTTAATAGAGTTAACAGAGTCTGGATGGTACTCAGTCTTAATCACGGAACCTGTCTTAGGATGCTTTAGTTCAGATAGTATTGAAATTTTACATTTCTGTGAGCCTAGAGTAGTTTTCCCAAATGTTTTTAGTCCCAATGTGGATTCACTGAATAGGTTTTTCGTACCAGCGGTATTTCAATATATCGGAGAATTTGATTTTAAAGTATTTAATAGATGGGGAGCAGAAGTATACGCTACCACCACCAATATTAGATGGGATGGTGATGATTCAAACTCCAACCCTTTGCCAGAAGGCACATATTTCTACACGTTGAATTATTCCGGGCTTAAAGGAGAACAGACAGGTGAAATAAATGGCACTGTAACTATTTTTAGAGATTGATTAAAATCTAACTAATTGCCCATTATCAGAATAGAAAACTTTATCAAGGCACCTCCCAATAAGATTTTCGATTTATGCTTGGATATGAATGTTCATCAAGTAGGAATGTCTTGTTATAGAGAAGAAGCTATTGGAGGAGTAACTAAAAGTTTAATTTCTTTGGGTGATAATGGAACATGGAGAGCTAAGCATTTCGGGTTTTTCCAGAAACTTACTGTTCAAATAACAGAGTTAGACTCTCCTATTTATTTCGCTGATGAAATGATAAAAGGCACTTTCAAACGATTTAAACATTCCCATTTTTTTAATGAAAAAGAAGAAGGAATGCTAATAGTAGATGGGTTTGATTTTAACTCGCCATTAGGTATTATCGGTAAATTGGTAGATAAATTTATTATGACGAAGTATATGACTAAGCTCTTGATTAAGAAAAATAAACACCTAAAAAGACAGGCACAATCATGATTTCTAAAAGAATTAAGTTCATTTTGGGTTCAGTTTTTAAGCTATTTATCATAACTCTTGGAATATTGGCTTGTGCAGGTGATTCTCGAGATTGCGGTGCAATAATGAAGTTGTTAAACCCTTATGAAAATCAGGTTGTTATTGATTTAGATTTCAATAAGACAAAAGGGGAATTAGAAATGCAGATTAGAACCGTTGCTTCATCAAGTGATATGAAAACACCGGTAAACTTCGGATTGGAATTAAACGGTAAGACTTATAATTCTAGCATTCATGCTCCACATATAAATCAGTTCGCATGCTACGGAATACCTGCGATGAGACATAAGTCACCGCAGTTAGAAGTGATCATGAATAAGAATCATATCATGATAGATGGCATCCATAGATTGGACATAGATAGTCTAGACAGTTTTATTGAGTGGTATTTTCCCTATGATGTACCGTATGGTGAAAAGGTAGTTAAGCTTCAGTGTGACGAGTCGTGCTCTTCGGAAAAAATAGAAAAATGTATAGAAGCCATAGGTGATGGCTATATTAATTATTACAGAAAAGAAGCGGCTGCGAGATATCAGAAAAACTTATGTGATTTAGACTCCTTGGAAATTAATACGGTATCTAAGAAATATCCATTTGAGCTAAGATTATGGCTAGGTGACCCAGCTCCAGTTTCTATTCCTCCTGTAGTAAAGCCAATTGCATTTTCCTGCTTTAATCTATAGCTATGGGTTGAGCTTAGTGAACTAAGCTGTTCACTTTATGCATTTCGTTTTTCCCATCTTTATGCAGGGCATAATCAAAACCAGGTTGGATGGAATATGCTCCCACTTCACCTGCTTTATTTACTGCGATATATCCAATTTGAAAGTTCTCATAGTTCTGTTTGGCAGCTATTCTATTAACAGCCTCTTTACAAGCTTCATCCGGGCTCATTCCTTGACGCATAAGTTCTACTACTAAGAAAGTTCCACATGTTTTTAGCACAGCTTCACCTAAACCCGTGGCAGTGGATGCACCTACCTCATTGTCTACAAATAATCCTGCTCCTATAACTGGAGAATCACCTACGCGTCCGTGCATTTTATATCCTAATCCACTAGTAGTGCATGCCCCAGAAAGATTGCCATCTTTATCCATAGTAATTAGCCCTATAGTGTCATGATTTTCTATGTTTATGATAGGTTCATATCTGGATGTTTCTAGCCATTTTTTATAAACAGCTCGAGTTTCGTTAGTTAACAAATCCTCTTCTTCGAACCCTTTTTCTTTAGCGAATTGCAACGCTCCTTGGCCAACGAGCATTACGTGCGGAGTATCTTCCATTACTTTTCTAGCCACAGAAACAGGGTGCTTAATGCCCTGCAAGAAGCTAACAGACCCTGCATTTCCATTCTCATCCATGATACAAGCATCTAGAGTTACTTTCCCCTCTCTATCAGGAGTACCTCCTATACCTACACTTCTGCCAGTAACATCAGCTTCAGTGATTCTTGCTCCTTTTTCTGCTGCATCTATGGCTGAACCTCCAGCAGAAATCAATTCCCATGCTCCATCATTAGCAGCAAGTCCGTGATACCAGGTTGAGATGACCAATCCCTCTTTGTAAGGGGTAATCTCTTTTCTTTTTTTAGTCTTTGGAGATGTTTTCTCTTTCTTTGTCCCTAAAAAATACCCAGCCCCTAATCCTACTGCTCCAGTAAGAATTTGGCCAATAAAAGTTCTTCTCTTATGTGACATAGCTACTTATTATTCGTCTTTATAAAACTAAATTACTCATTTTCATGTTAGCTTCTCTAATTTCTCGTACTAGCTCAGACCTATGGTCATTGTTATATCCTAAATATTGCGCAGGGTGCAGAGATGCGTTGCAATACACGGAGAAAGTCATTTGCACAAATTGTAGGATTCAACTTCCACGAACGAATTTCAAAGCAGGAACGGGCAATCAAATAGAGAAACATTTCTGGGGTAAAGTAGAGGTAGAAAGTGCTGTTGCATTTTTACAATTTTTAAAAGGAACTGAAGTCATGCATCTATTGCATGAATTGAAGTACAGAGGAAATCAAGATGTCGGAAAGTTATTGGGCCGAATGTTTGCGTCAGAGTATGGAAATTCAGATTTTCTTTCTGAGATAGATTACATCATTCCAGTGCCTCTGCATGAACGAAAGTTAAAGATTAGAGGTTTTAATCAGTGCGATAGTATTTGCAACGGAATTTCTGAGATCACGAAATTACCAGTACTAAACTCAGGATTAAAGAGAAATAGATTTAACGAAACTCAGACAAGCAAGGGTAGATTCGAAAGATTTACCAATACATCAGGTCTGTTTAGCGTTAATTCCACCAAACTGGAAGGAAAAAGAGTGTTGCTAATAGATGATGTGATAACTACAGGCTCCACATTAGAAGCTTGTATAAATCCGTTAAACGAAATAGGATGTTTAGTGAGAGTGGCTGCCATGGCATCTCCTTTAGATTAGTGATAAGAATTTTTAAATCTTAATCTTGGAAGTAAGTATTCTCCATTTTAAGCATTTATCTTTGTGGAGAAGATGGCAGAAATAGAATTTAGTACTGACTCTTTGAGTAAATCAGAGAAATACAAGGAATTAATTAATCAAGTACCAGCACTTTTAGATTTTAAAGTAGATTGGGTAGCTAATAGTGCGAACCTTTGTGCTGCGCTCAAAGAAGTCTTTGGTTGGCTATGGGTAGGTTTTTATAGAAAAGTATCGGAAGAATATCTTCAACTTGGACCATTCCAGGGACCAGTGGCATGCACATTTATTCATAAAGGAAAAGGGGTTTGTGGGGCTGTTTGGGAAGAGAAAAAAGCGCTAATCGTGCCAAATGTAGATGAATTTCCAGGACACATTGCCTGTAGTACTAAATCCAAATCGGAAATAGTTCTTCCTGTTTATAAAGATTCTAAGTTTTGGGGCGTTTTAGATGTGGATAGTGAGAATCTGAATGAATTCTCTTCTATAGATTTAGAAAACTTAAAGTCATTAATACAAGCTTTTGAAAAATATCTTTAAGAATAATATTGCGATAGGATTAATCATTCTTCTGTATGTTGGATGCGCTCAACCTGGGGTTCCTTCTGGAGGGCCAGTTGACAAGACTCCTCCAAAAGTATTGAAATCATTACCAGATAATGAGTCGGTCAACTTTACGGGTACTTCAGTACAGGTTACCTTTGATGAATATGTTCAGCTGAATGATATTAATAGCCAAATAATAATCTCTCCACCGCTAACTGAAAAACCTATAATTAGTCTCAAGAAGAAAACCCTTAAAATAGAATTCAAAGAGAACCTATTAGAAAACACTACTTACTCGGTTAATTTTGGTGAGGGAATAAAAGATTATAACGCTGGAAACGTTCTTCGTAATTATATCATGGCATTTTCTACTGGGCCTGAACTAGATTCATTAAGTGTATCTGGAAAAGTAATAGACACATTTAGCTCAGAGGGTAAAGAGAATGTAAAGGTAATGCTCTACAATTCTTTGGAGGATTCCCTTCCGAGAACCACTAAACCTTATTACTTTTCTCAAACCGATACAGATGGGAATTATAGAATTAAGTACTTACCTGAAGGTGAGTATAAAGTGTTTGCGCTTGAAGAATTAGATGGAGACTTTCTTTATAATAACTTAGAGGAAAACATAGGATTCTTGAATAATTCTTTAGTCTTAAACTCCACAGACACCATTGTTCCTGTAGTAAATGTTTCTATGTTTAATGAAGAATTAGATTATGGATATATTAGTTCGATTAAGACAGATTCTACAGGTGTATTTAAAATTGCATTTAGCTCCCCTCAGAAGGATTTAATTGCGTTTCATAAAATCGGACCAGATTCACTAGACATAGTTAGCAGACTGAATGAAAGCAAGGACACGTTGTTTTGTTACACCAAACAAACTGAACCGATCTATTTGCATAGAACAGACAAAAGATTTATTACGGCTGAAGTGCTTATTGATACTCTTGAAATAGAGAGTTATAACGTGGATGAGGTCTACACACTGAATAAGAAGGCTAACATTTCTTCAGTGATTGGTAGGCAAATAACTACTAATCAAAAACTCATATTCAAGAGCTCTCTGCCCATTAAAAGTCTGGATAGTTCCAAGGTAAATTTGATCTATTCAGATTCCCTAGAAGTGTCGGCTATCCAATTAAGTTTGATAGATGAATTTCATTTTACAATTGATGCCAGATTATTACCTAGCACAGCGTATAAGCTTGATTTTTTACCAGGGGTGGTTAAGTCAGATTTTGAACTAATAGAATCTGATTCTTTGGCATTTAAATGGAACACCTTTAAAGAAAAAGATCTAGGAGAAATAATCATTAAGTTGAATCTTACAAGTGCTAACCCATTCCTTCAGCTAGAAAATGGAAAAGGAAAGATATTTCAAACAATCTCTCCGAAGGAGGGTGAGATTGTCACATTCAGTAAGCTAAAACCTTCAGTTTTAACCCTAAAATTAATAGAAGACGAAAACTTAGATGAATCATGGACCACAGGGAACTATGATTTAAAGCGTCAACCAGAAAAAGTCACCAAATTCCCCCAAAAATTGGAAGTACGAGCCAATTGGAGTCAAGAGTTTACGTGGAAGGACTAAACTTTCATAATCTTGTGATACCGAATTAGTTCAGTAAAAGCAACTATTTGTGTAAATTTACTGTATACTTTGATAGAAATGAAAGTCTGGCAGCCCAAATCATTAACTCACCTCGATACTTCTATGAAATATATTTTTGTAATTCTAGGATTTCTCGCTTTTCAGAAAGTTTATTCGCAGGATGTGATTCCTACGAAAGGAAAAGAGTTTTGGGTGGGATTCATGGAGAATTTCGAAAATGATGCTAATGCTAGTTTAGACCTGTTTATTACTTCTAGTGTCAATACATCTGGAACAGTTTCTATTCCATTGCAAGGCTGGGATTTCGATTTCACCGTAAATGCTAACACTACCACTACCGTCACTGTGCCTAACAATCTTGGAGAACATCAGGATGAAAACCAGATTATAAGTAATAAAGGTATCCTAGTGGAGACTCAAGATACGGTAAGTGTATTTGCCATAAACTTTAGTCCTTTTACTGCTGACGGAACAAAGATATTACCAACAAAATCTTTAGGAACCAAATATAGAGTTCCTTCCTATAGCGGATTAAATTCATTTTATGGTTCCTCATTATTAGTTGTAGCTACAGAGGATGATACGGAAGTTGAAATTGTACCTTCAGTAAACACTCCAAACGGAGAGGCAGCTGGAATACCTTTTACTGTTCAGCTAGATAGAGGTGAATCTTATCAAATCATTTTAAATAACACAAATGACTTAACTGGCACCACCATTCGAGCCACGGAAGCTAGTGGTGATTGTAGGCCATTTGCAGTTTATAGTGGCGCCTCTTGTGTAAATATTCCTTTGGGTTGTACTGCCTGCGATCATATTTATGAGCAAAATTTCTCAGTTGATACCTGGGGAACAGAATATTATGTGGTACCATATGAGTTTGCGAATAGCTTTTCATACAGAGTTCTTGCTGATACAGATAACACGGATGTTTTTATAGATGGGGCATTTGTGTATACTCTAAATGCTGGTGAATTTCAAGAGGAAAACTATGAGACTGAAGCAGTTTGCATTACTACATCATCTCCCGCTTCAATTATCCAGTACATGCAAGGGACGGATTGTTCTGGTTCAGGAGATCCAGCCATGCTTATATTAAACGATGCCTCTCAGAAAATAAATAACGTTACGATGTCCACAGTTATTTCTCCCCAAATAACTAACCATGGAGTTAATATTATTCTAGAGACTTCGGACGTGGGCACCTTCAGCATAGATGGAGCGATTATAGCTCCTTCTGAATTCACACAATTCCCTAATTGTCCTACGCACAGTTATGCCCAGATTGCCATCACTCAAGGAAGTCATATTTTAGATGCGGATAATGGTTTTACTGCATATTCATTCGGTTTAGGAGATGCTGAAAGTTATAGTTACTCTGTAGGTTCATTCAGTCCTAACCCATTCGGTGATATAGATATAGAAGAAGCTTTTTGTTCGAGTAATCAGGTGGTCTTGGCCGCAGAAGATCCTGGCTTTGAGTTGTATTGGTATAACCTAGATTTCCCATTAGATACCTTAGGAAATGACCCTTTTTTGATATTGGAACCACCCATTATTCCTGGAATATATGTAGTGGCTTATGACAACCTGATTTCTGGATGTGAAAACGAAGAGTTTTTCAGTGTGGAAGTTCCTGTATCGCCAAACTTGGATAATATAACGGTAGACCAAACCATTTGTCAATATGAAAGTGTACAGTTAAATGTAGTTCCACTGCCATTTAATAGCTTTTACCAATATACATGGACTCCATCGCTAGGACTGAACAACCCTGATATAGCTAATCCTGTAGCCACCCCTCTAACTACTACTACCTACGAAGTTAATGTTTCTTCCCCTACTGGATGCGCGGTAGCTAATAGCTCTGTTACTATAACAGTCCAAGGAGGTCAGTTTTCTAATTTAGAGGCATTTGCAAATGACTATGAAGTTTGTCAAGGTGAAGAAGTTCAATGTGATGTTCTTATTAATGAAGTGATCTTAGAAGATGATTTCGACCCTGGCATAAGTTGGGGACTTTGGATGGACATTTCTAATGGAACCCAATCTGTGGATTGCGGAGCTATAAATGATAACGCACTTTATTTTGATGGAATTGGAGAAAGAAGCGCGCAAACTGTAGCAGTAGATGTTTCTGCAGGAGGTTTTGTGTCATTCGCGTTACAATATGGAGAAGGATTAGCTCCTCCTTGCGATTCTCCAGAAGTGGGAGAGGATGTAGTTTTAGAATATTCTCTTGATAATACTAATTGGACTGAAATTCAGATTTTCTATTCTTTTACATTAAATGGTTGGGAGCAGTTTAATGTGGTGATTCCAGCAGCAGCTGAAAGTACAGCTACTTTTTTTAGATGGAGACAGTTAACTAATTCAGGAGATAATGGTGACAATTGGTCTTTGGATAATATCGCTATAAGTGCACTTAGTGCGGACAACATTAACTTTAACTGGTTTTCAGATGAAGGAACAATAGCCACTGACCTTCCTGATCCTTTAGTAACTCCATTGGAGGACGTCACTTATTACGTCGAAGCTATTGATGGAAATAATGGATGTACTTATTTGGATTCAATTTTTATTAGTGTAGGTCAGAACTTCACCCTTGATATAACCCCTGATACCACACTTTGTGATGTGCAGGGAATAAATCTAGAAGTCACTCCAAGTACTAACGATAATTTTGATTATTTGTGGACCCCAAATGATGCCACTATTTCTTCAGTTTTTAGCGATAGTCCAACAGTCACACCTGTGGTTACGACAGTATACGAAGTGGAGGTGACTTCTGACCAGGGTTGCGTAAATACTGGACAGGTAGAAATTGCAGTGAATCAATTATTGGATTTATCAGTAACAGCTGACGATATCGAAATTTGTTTAGGGGAACAAACGGGTTTAAATGCTAATGTAGCCGGCAGTCCTTCAAACATTGAGTATATATGGTCGCCAGTAGAGAGCCTTTCTGAGTTCATGGACCCAAATCCGTTAGCTAATCCTATTGGCACTACTTTGTATGAAGTAATAGCCACAGACACCGTTGCTGGCTGCTCTCTAAGTGAACAGATAACAATTTCAGTTTCAGGAAATTTCACTATTGATGCTGGAGAGGATCTTGCAGTTTGTGATGCTGTGGGGTTAGATTTAAATGTCGTCCCTAGTGTCCCTGGGACATATGATTGGTCATGGCAGCCAGTAGCTGAGGTAAGTATAATAAACAGCCCGAATACTCAAGTTTTAAATAATCAAACGAATGAGTTCATAGTATCTGCTTCAGATGATGGTTGTACTCAAACAGATACCGTGAATGTTTTTGTTCTTTATCAAACCTTTGATTTGGGACCTGATTTATCAGTTTGTGAGGGCGGAGAATTGATTCTTGATACTGGTTTTCCAGATGACATTCATTCTTGGAATACTTTGGATGACTCCTCTGTTATTACTGTAAGTGATGAACAGATGTATGTAGTAGAAATTACCTCTCCATTAGGATGTAGCGTCAGAGATAGCATTTTCTTAGATGTGCTTCCTCTGCCTTTATTGGATTTGGGAACAGATCAGAATTTATGTGTTGGAGATGTTTATAATATAGATTCGGGGAATCCTGGAGCTGATCATGAATGGAATACATTGGAGTTGACACAGACTATTTCAGTAGATACTACGGGATTATTTTCAGTAGAAGTAGTGGATGGAAATGGCTGTATAAATACAGATGATATATTAATAGTGTTCAATGAGAACCCTACTACGGTTCTTCCCGACGAAATAACTATTTGTGAAGATGAGGTTATTACGCTCGATGCCGAAAATGCAGGGTCCGATTTTATATGGTTTCCAAATACGGAAGATACTCAAACCATCGATGTAAACGTAGCTTCAATTTATTCAGTTAGTATAACCAGCCCTGAAGGTTGCACTTCAACTGATCAAACAGAGTTAATAGTAGCCACCTATCCATTAGTAGATTTAGGGGCAGACCAATCAGCTTGTGAAGGAGATGTTATTCAGTTAAATTCTCAAGCGAGTGGTGGATTAAATGTGAATTGGTCAGTTCCGGGAAACGCGTCGTCTATTGACGTTACTTCCTCTGGAGTCTATGCCGTAACAGTAGATAATGATTATTGTTTCAGTTCAGATGAGGTAAGTATATTTTTTAATCCACTAGCAGAGAACATGTTGGAGGAAGAGATTGCCACTTGTTTCGTCACTAATCTAGATCCTCTGGTTTTAAACGTATCTAATTTCGGTAGTAGCTATAATTGGAGTACTGGAGAACAAACCGCTTCTATATTAGTGGAAGAACCTGGACTTTATAGTGTAAATGTTACTACATCATTTGGTTGTGAAAGCACTTTTTATACTGAGGTTTATGAACTTTGTTTTGGACCATATATCTATGTTCCAAATTCTTTCACACCGAATGGAGATGGAATTAATGATGGTTGGAAAGCTGAAGGAATATTTATTGTAGATTTTGAAATACAAGTATTTAATAGGTGGGGTGAAGTAGTGTTTGAAAGCACTGATGTGGATGAAGTATGGCAGGGTAACGATCAGAAAGGAAATCATTTCGTGCCTTCCGGTGTGTATACATATCAACTGAGGTTTAAATACTTTGAAAATCAGTTAGGTGTGGTTTCGGACTGGAGCGAAAGAGGCGGACAAGTAACTCTAGTGAGATAGCCTTAAGCGTTAATTTCGATGAATTTCTGGATATTCTTTAATGCACCAAATACGACTAAAGTGTCTGTATCATAAATGATAGTTTCAGCATTAGTTACACCAATAATGTGCTCTTCTTCTAACAGCTCGCCTTCTTTCTTTACTTCAAAAACTCTTTTTAGAGTAATTAATGTAAGCTGATACTTTTTATTCAGTTGCAGTGAAGCTAAAGTGCTATTTGCAATTTTTTTAGGAGCCTTAATTTCAGCAATTTCATATTCATCTGGTAATTGAAGAAAAGCAGTAATATTAGGATTGATAAGTTTTTCTGCGACACTATCAGCCACTTCCTCTTCCGGTAGTAGTATTTCTTTCACACCAATTTTATTTAGAATTTTTTCTTGGTTAGCTCCTGTTGCTCTAGAAATAATTCTTTTTATACCTAAGTCCTTCAAGTTAGAGGTTGTAAGTATTACTCCCTCAAAATTCTCTCCGATAGCTACAACAGCTGCATCAAAACCGCTTAAGTCTTGAGCCATTAAGGCTTTCTTGTCCGTAGAATCGAGAGCTACTGCTAAAGCTACTTCGTCTTTTATGTTCTCTATTTTTTCTTCACTTAAATCAAAAACGTGAACTTCACTTCCTTTTGCCGATAAGTTTCTAGCTATAGCTGAACCATATTTACCAACTCCAAATACTGCGAATTTGCTTCCTTTCATGTTATTAATTTAGACTTTCTTTTAATATAATTCCGAAATTAAAGATATCTTCAAATGAGTTATACATTGGTACTGGTGCCATTCTAATTACATTAGGCTCTCTCCAATCAGCTATAACACCTTTATCGGTTAGCTTGTCAAATAATTCTTTTCCTTTGCCATGAGCCACTATAGAAAGCTGGCATCCTCTTTTAGATTTCTCTCGTGGAGTTATTATTTCCAATGATTCATTTAAATCCCTGTTAATCTCATCTATTATATATTCTAAATATCCTGACAATCTTTCTCCTTTACTATGAAGATTTTTCATTCCAGCAGCGGAAAATAATTCTAAAGATGCTAGTAAAGGCGTCATACTAAATATAGGGGCATTACTAAGTTGCCATCCCTCGGCAGTAGGCATAGGTTCAAACCCTGGTTCCATTAGAAACCGAGTTTCTTTGTCGTGCCCCCACCAGCCACCAAATCTATTTAACTCCTTATTAGTGACGTGTTTTTCATTGATATATACACCAGAAACGCTTCCTGGGCCTGCATTTAGATATTTGTAAGTACACCAGCATGCAAAATCTACTTCCCATTCATTAAGTTGTAAAAAAGCGTTACCAGCTCCATGAGCTAAGTCAAATCCAGCTATAATTCCATGTTTATGCGCACAAGCAGTAATACTCTTCATGTCGAAAAGCTGTCCTGTGTAATAATTTACTCCACCTATAAAAATTAGTGCGAGTTGGTCTTTATTTTCTTCAATTGCCTTTAAAATGTCTTCTTCTCGTATAGTCTCTTCACCATCTCGTGGACCTATTTCAATTAGCGCATCTGAATTGCTATATCCATGGTGTTTTAATTGAGTTTCTAACACATATTGATCAGAAGGAAAGGCCTTTTTTTCGCATAATATTTTATATTTTTTTTCTGTAGGCTGGTAAAATGATATCATCATAAGATGAAGGTTAGTAGTTAATCCATTCATCAAAACCACTTCGTTTTCTTTAGCTCCTACTATTTCTGCCATCATTGAATTGAAATTCTCATGATAAGAATACCATGGCCTTCTACTGTGAAAATGGCCTTCTACACCAAATTCACCCCAATCATCTAGTTCCTCATTTAAATATTCTCTCACTTTTTTAGGCATTAATCCTAAAGAATTACCTGTAAAATAGAGTGCTTTTTTCCCTAAGTGTTCAGGGAACACAAACTTATCTCTGTATGAATTTAATGGGTCTGATGCATCAGCTTGCAGAGCATAATCTTTAGTGAAATTATAGTTCATTAGGGAATTTTCTGACAATCAAAAATAGTCAGAATCTACTTATCACAACACATAATGTGTTTACTTTAGCAACTCAAAATTAAGTGATGGCTACAATTACTACCCTGAGTGAATTTATAATGGATAGACAGGCAGAATTTCCTTTTGCTTCGGGAGAGTTGTCAAGGCTACTTGCGGATATAGGAATAGCCTCTAAAATCGTAAATAAACAAGTAAACAAAGCAGGTTTGCAAGATATTTTGGGTTCCGAAGGAACTGAAAATATACAAGGGGAGACACAACAGAAATTGGATGTCTATGCTGATGTAGCCTTTATTAATTATTTCAAATCGGGAGGTCTCGTTTGTGGAATTGGCTCTGAAGAGAACGATGAGTACCTGGCGTTTGACACGGAGTTTAGTAAAAGAGGAAAATATGTTGTACTGTTTGATCCGCTAGATGGAAGTTCAAATATAGATGTGAATGTGTCCATTGGAACAATATTTTCAGTGTTTCGAAGAACAAGTAGCGTAGGAGATTTAGCCAATATTAATGATTTTCTTCAACCGGGTATAGAGCAGGTGGCTGCTGGATACGTAATCTATGGATCTAGCACTATGCTTGTCTATACTACAGGCCATGGAGTGAATGGGTTTACGCTAGATCCAAGTATCGGTGAGTTTTGCTTAAGCCATCCTCATATGAGGATTCCTGAAGAAGGTGAAATTTTCTCAGTAAATGAGGGCAACCTTAACGATATGGAGAAGCCGGTGAAAGAATACATTACGCATTGCAAGGCACAAAATTATAGTGCTCGATATATAGGGAGTTTGGTGTCAGATTTTCACAGAAACTTAATTAAGGGAGGAATCTATCTTTACCCTTCCACTAAAAAAAGTCCAAAAGGAAAATTAAGGTTGTTGTATGAGTGTGCTCCTTTAGCCTTCATTATCGAACAGGCTGGTGGATTGGCCACAGATGGGGTTAATAGAGTAATGAATATCCGTCCTGAAGAACTTCATCAAAGAATCCCCTTTTTTATTGGTTCAAAAAAAATGGTAGAGAAGGCGTTAGAGATAATCCAGAAAGATTAGACTCTTCCTTCCATCCATTTAGCTACGTATTTACCTCTGAC